>Ga0247727_10004141_pt1 | contig 31087 bp, 24 predicted proteins | sample WisWelCaveWW1625_FD_202498 | JGI IMG/M metagenome (GOLD analysis project Ga0247727, IMG submission 202498) | Biofilm microbial communities from Wishing Well Cave, Virginia, United States - WW16-25 | ecosystem: Environmental > Aquatic > Deep subsurface > Groundwater > Cave microbial mat | place... | reverse complement strand
TGCATCGGCGCTGAAACCGAGACGCCGGTGTACGGCTTCGACTTCCACGTCGAAATCGGCAACGTGAACTGGGTGTCGCTGCCGCAGAACCTGACCTACACCGACGCGCGTGCCGTCGTCGACGCAATGAACGCCGGCGCCGCGCCCGGTTCGGTGACCAAGGTCGGCTGGCTCGATCCCGCCACCGGCACGATGCAGAACTACGCCTTCTACGCCGGCGGCTGGCGCGGCACCAACTTCGTGCTGCAGCCCGGACATGCTCTCGCCGTTCTCGTCGGCAATGATCTGCCGTCATGGACGCCCGCACGATTCCTGCCGTAAGTACAGGTCCCGCGACAATCAACTTGGTTTGAACCGAGTTGCGCCGCCGAAGTGAGGCGGTGCCTTGGATCAAGGCATCGCCTTTGCGATTTCTAGAGCGGGTGTCGCTCTCAACTCACCCCGGAAAAGGTCGTGAAATCTTTCACGAAGTCGCGCTGGCCGACGGCCTTCCAGACCGTCTCGGATCGGATCGTGGCGTATCGCATCGGGACGTGGTGGGCGCGGCGTGAGGATATTGCCGCGATGCAGCCGCCATGTGGGCGTGGCATTCCAGTTGCTTCGTACCGTGGTTGGAAATGGAAGTCCGCGGCGCGCGCCGCAATGCGTGGCGTGCGTGTGGGGCGGGTGGCGTCGTCTGCGCGTGGAGTTCGTCATGGGGTCCTGCTGGAAGGACCGCGCCAAGGTCCTCGGTCTCGTGATCGCTGCGACCTGCATTCCCGTCATCGCCGACGAGGGCATGCCGGCCCACGAGCGCACTGCCGTTCGGCTGCCGCGCGTCGCCATCGGCGAGACCTACTCCACCTGGCGATTGGGCGAAGCACCGCTGCAAGTGCGGAATCCCGGCAACGACACGTTGGTCCTGTACGTCACGACGGTGATCCCGGCGCGACACGAACTGTCGCCGGGTGCATTGCCGGTCCCGGATCGATCGTGGGTGGTCGTGGAACAGTCGGAGTTCGTGCTGCCGCCGCAGGCAACCGCGCGGACCGATGTGCGCCTGACCTTGCCATACGATCCGGACCTCGCGGGTCACACGTATCAGGTGGATCTGCGCAGCACGATGCGCGCGCGCGGCATCAGCTTCCCGGGACCACGGCATCGCCTGCTGTTCGCCGTCGCCATGGATTATCGCGACGACACGGAACTGGATCTGGCGTGCGCGACGATGCGGCCGTAAGGACGCGCGAGCGAACGCATGGAGGCTTGGGAGGACGCGCATGCAGCAGGTCCTCGCCCGTGCCGGCGCTGCATGCGTTCTGATCGCATGCGCGGTGTGCGCGTCGGGTGAAACCCTACCCGCTGGCTGGGGGCGCGTCCTCGGTGCGGGCAGCGTCGCGCTCGACGATGTGGCAGCGCCGTTCGACAACCCGGCAGGATTGGCCGCGCCTGACGCGTTCTCGGCCTCGGCGGCATTCGGTTTCGCGACTCCAGGCGACACACAGGTGATCGGGCTCGTGGCGCCGGTGGGTCCGTCGAGCGGTTTCGGCGTTGCGTTCGCGCGTGATGCGAAGGCATCGACGCGCGCGTGGGCATTGGGTGCGGGGCGGAGTTGGGGCGGATTCGGGGTGGGTGGTGCGGTGATGCTGCGGGGTGCGGGGACGGCGGCGAGTCACGGCGCGACGCTCGGCGCGCGCCTGCGCGCGCCGGGCGGCGCGGCGGGACGGTGGAGCGCGGGCGTCGTCGCCGACGACGTCGCGCGCGCCGGCGCGCCGGCGGCGCGCGGCGTGCGCGGCGGCGTCGCGTGGTCACCCCTCGTGCGCGGCGACTGGCGCGCGACGGCGACGCTCGGCGTCAACGCGGCAGCGCATACAACCACCGACATCGCGCCCGGCCTTCTGCTGCAACACGACACGCGTTATGCGCTGGCCTGCGGTTGGAGCGATGACGCGGCGCGCGCCGGCGCCGCGCTCCGTCACCACGCCTGGACCATCGGTTACACCTTCACCGCCGGCGACGAACCGGTCCACGCACTCGCGCTCCACGTCGGCTTCGGCGCGACGCGCGCCGTGCGCCATGCGCAGGCGCGCGCTCGCGCCGCAGCCGACATCGACTCCGCCTGCGCCGCCCGCGAGGAAACCCAGGTCGCGTCGTGGCTCGCCGCGGCGCGCGCCGCGGCGAGCGACGGCGCGCCCGGTCGTGCCGCGACGCTCTATCGCAACGTCCTCGGCTGGCGTCCCGCGCAGGCGGAAGCCGCCACCGGACTCGCCGCCGCCGAGCGCGCCGAACTCCTGCAACGCGCCGATAGTCTCGCATCGAGGCAAGAACTCTGGGCTGCGAGCGGCATGTTGGAACGCGCTCACGCCCTCTTCCCGAGCGACAGCCTGGTGACGGCTCGCTTGCGCAGCGCGCGCGCCGCGCTCGGCGACGCCGACCGCACCCGCAACGACGCCGCGCAACGCTTCACCACCGGCGTCGAAGCGTATGCGGCGCAAGATTTCGCCGCCGCCCAGCACGCCTTCGAAGCCGTCCTCGACCTCGACCCGGCGCATGCTCTGGCCGGCGAGTTCCTGCAGCGTGCGCGCACGGCGCGCGAAAACCAACGCAGCGTCACGCTCATCGAAACCCGCAATCTGCTGGATCGCGGTGAACTCGACGCCGCGCAGGCCGCACTCGATCGCCTCGCGTCGCACACGGTCACCGATCCCGAGGCGAAGCGACTCCGCGCTCGCATCGACCGCGAACGCGAGACCGAGGCGCGCCGGCGCGTCGAAGCCGAACGCCTCGCCGCCGCGCGCCGCGAGGATCGCGCGCCGAACGTGCCCGCCCCACGCGATCTCGCGGCGCGCTACGACCGCGGCATGCAGCTGTATCGCACCGGCGATTTGGTCGGCGCGCTCGGCGACTGGGAAGTCGTCGCGCGCCACGACACCGCCTACGGCGACGTCGGCCAGTACTTGCTACGCGTGTATCGCGTCTGCGGCCTGGAGCGCTACACCGAAGGCCAACTGCAGCAAGCCATCGCGCTCTGGGACAAGGCGCTGCAGCTCGAACCGAGCAATGCGCAATTGCACCGCTACCGCGCCCAGGCCGAGGCCAAGTTGCGCCGCGCGCAACCGCCGGGAGGTCGCCCATGAGGCTCTTCCGCAGTCTGCGCGGCAAGTTCGTGTTGTACGTCGTCGGTTTCGTGACCACGTCCATGGTGCTCCTGTCGCACGCGCTGTTCGTGCACGAGCACGCAGCACTGTCGCTCGAGTTGCGCAAGCGTCTCGCGGTCCAAATCGAGAACGTATCGGTGCAGGCCCGCGAGGCGCTCGAGACCAACGACGACCTGGCCCTGGTCACGACACTGCGCGGCTTGCGTAGCATGGAGGAATTCCGCTACGCAGCGGTCGTCACCGACGACGGCGCCGTCTTCGCGCACAGTGACGTGCGCCGTACCGGGCAAACCCTGGCGTTGCCGGACACGGCGCAGGCACTGCGCCGCGGCGTTGCCTTCCTGGACGTGGTTCAAGGCGACGAACCGCCGCTGGTCGAAGCGTGGACGCCGGTCGTGTCGACGTTGCGCGGCGCCGACGAGCGCTTGGGCTTCGTCTGCCTCGCGGTGACGCAGGAACCACTGCTCGCAGCCGTCGATCGCGCCAAGCTGGCGGCGGTGCGCGTCGGCGCGCTCTTTTGCGTACTCGGCATCATCGGCACCGCGCTCATCGCCGGCACCATCACGCGTCCCATCGGCAAGCTGGTGCACGGCGTGCAACGCATCGCGGCCGGCGACCTCGAATACAAAGTGAACTTGCGCCGCAGTGACGAGATCGGCCTGCTCTCGGTCTCCTTCGACCGCATGACCGACGATTTGAAACAAGCGCAGCAGGAAATCCTCAAGCAGCGCTTGTATGAAAAAGAACTCGAGGTCGCGGGCAAGATCCAGGCGGCACTCCTCCCGTCCGGCCCGCCACACATCGACGGCTTCGAGGTGTCGGCGCTGTCGGCGCCGGCGCGCGTCGTCGGCGGCGACTTCTACGACTACGTCGAACTTGGCGACGGTCGCATCGCGCTGCTGGTGGCCGATGTCGCCGGCAAGGGGCTCTCCGCCGGCCTGGTGATGGCGGCCGCACGCAGCGCCGCACGCAGCGCCTTCGCCTTCACTTCCTCGCCGCACGCGGCGCTGTCGGCGTTGAACGCCCAATTGCTGCGCGACTTCGATCGCACCACCTTCGTCACCATGTTGTGCATGGTGCTCGATCCGGCGGCCGACACGCTCTGCATCGCCAACGCCGGCCATCAACCCGTGCTCTGGTACCAAGCCAAGAACGGCAGCGCCGAAGTCGTGCGCACGCACGGCGTCGCGCTCGGCATCTTGCCGCCGGAGCGGTTCGGCCCCCTGCTTCAAACCGTCGATATTCAACTCGAGCCCGGTGACGTCGTGCTGGGCTACAGCGATGGCGTGAACGAGTCGCACGACGTGAACGGTGAGCTCTTCGGTGAAGCGCGCTTGCGGCGCTTCACCGAAGCCCACGCGGCCCTGGATCCGCAGGGATTGTTGAGCGCCCTGCAGTCCGAGCTGGAACGGTTTGCGCGTGGCTTTGGGCAGTTCGACGACATCACAGCATTGGCCCTCAAGGCTGCGGCCGAGCGCCGCGGAGCGGCGCGCTTGCCGGCGGCGATGGAAGCGCCTGCCGGCGACAGAGGAGTCCTCGATGCGTGAATTCCATGACCGGCGTCCCGACGAGGTCGTCATCCGGACCTCGCCGCAGATGCTGCAAGAGTTGTTCGATCGCCTGAAACAGACGCTCGCGCCCTCAGAACAGCAGGGTTACGACACCAGTCGCGTCTACTTGTTGCTCGACGAGATGGTGAGCAACGCGTACCGGCACGGATACAACGAAAAGGACGACGAACCGGTCGGCGTCCGGGTGCGCGTGCAGGGCGAGTACGTGTACGTCGCGGTGCGCGACCTTGCACCGACGTTCGACAGCGCACGACACGCGTCGACTCGCACCGCGCCGCCACCCGACAGCGGTGCAACCGGTGGCATGGGGCTGGTCATCGTCCAGAGCATGTGCGAATCGCTGGTACACCAGGTACCGAAGGAAGGCGGCAACGCCGTCTACGCGGTGATGAAATTGCAGCGCCGCGGCCGGTTGTCGCCGGCCCGCGTGCATGCGGGCGTTCACGAACACGGAGACTGAGGTCGATTCGAAACGAGTCGATCTGGGACTCCAAGCTGGGAGGACTGTGGTGGCGCGGAAGAATCCACGAGCAACAGAGCAGCCCGCGAAGCCGGACGTGCGCACGACGGTGGAACCGGACGCGCGCGAGCTGACGCGACGCAGCACGACGCTGCAAGCAGTTCTCCTCGATTTGCACCGGCAATTGGGCGCCGCCGAATCGCAGGCCGATCTAGCCCGCACCATGGGGCTCGCCTTGACCGGCAGCTTCGCGTGCGAGCGCCTGGTGGTGCTGCGCCGCAGCCGCGCCTCGAAGCAGTTCGAATCGGTCGCCGAAATCGGCGATGTGCCGGCGGCGCTGCACGAAGTCGCGCCGCAGTTGGCGGCGCGCATCGCACCCTTTCTGCCGCACGTGCCGCCGCTCGCGGCGTTGCTGCCGCCATTCTCCGAGGCAGTGCAGGACGCGGCGCAACGCCTCGCCGTGCTCGGCTTCGTGCGCGCCGCGTGGTTGCACGTCGACAAGCAAGTCGAGTGGCTGGTGCTCGTCGGCCCGAAACTCTCCGGCGAGGCCTACGATGCCTTCGACACCTCGCTCTTGCGCGCCACCTTCGACGCGGCGTCGCTCGCGTGCAGCAAGCTCCTGCTGGTGGACAAGCTCGAAGAGCGCAATCGCGAACTCCTTGCCGCCAACCATCGCTTGCAACAAATCGACGATCTCAAGACGGCGATTCTGTACGGCGTCAGCCACGAGTTGCGTTCGCCCCTGGCGCGCATTCTCGGGTACGCCGAAGCGCTTCGTGACGATGTGGTCAGTGCGACCGAAACGCGCGAGTTCCTGGACGTCATCGTCGGCAACACACATCAGTTGGCGGCACGGATCGAGGATGCGCTGCGTTTCGCCGAGCTGATCGGCGGTCGCAACGCGCCGCATCGCCAGCAAGTGCCGTTGCACGAACTCTTGCGTGCCGAGGCCGACGCACATACCGACGACGCCCGCGCTCGCGGCGTCCACGTGGTCACGGCGTGCGATCCGCTGGTGGTGCTCACCGATCCGCATCACGTGCGCTTGATCTTGAAATGCTTGATCGAGAACGCGGTGCGGTTCACGCCCGAGGGTGGCCAAGTCACGGTGGAAGCGCACCCGGCTGGAGCCGGCGCCGACATCCGCGTCGTCGACACCGGGCCCGGCATTCCCGAAGAAGCGCGCGAGCGCATCTGGCGCGCCTTCGAGACCAGCGACGTGTCGTTGCAGCGCGAGCAACCGGGACTCGGACTCGGGTTGGCGCTCGCAACTCGTCTGGCGGCGGAACTCGGTGTGCAGCTCGAACTCGAACGCACCGGTCCCGCGGGCAGCACCTTCGTGGTGCGTTTCCCGGATGCGGCGGCTGGAAATGCGACCCCGACACTCTTGCACGCGAGTGTCCAAAGCGCGCCGCGATAGGAGACACTGCAGCTACGGGATGCCGCCTGCGAGGATCGTGCAGAGTGTCGTCGTGTCGATGTTGCCGCCGGAGACGACGCAGACGATTTTTCCGGCACCCGCGCGTCCGCCGAGCGCGGCTGCGACCGGCACTGCGCCGGCGCCTTCCGCGATCACGCGGTTGCGCTCTGCAAGCAGACGGATCGCGGCGCAGGTTTCTTCCAACGTCACGACGAGTGATCCGTCGGTGATTCGCCCCACCAGGGGCCACATCGCCGGCAGCACGCTCTTGCCGCCGATGCCGTCCACGAAGCTCTTGCGATGTTCGATCTCGCATGGTTTGTTGGCTGCGAGCGACGCCGCGAACGGTGCTGCGGTTTCGATCTCGCACGCGAAGATGCGCGCTTGCGGCCGCAGCGCGCGCACCGCGGTCGCGATGCCAGCCAACAAACCGCCGCCACCAAATGGAACGAGTACGGCATCCACATCGGGCAGATCATCCAAGATCTCGAACCCGATCGTGCCGTTGCCAGCGATCACATCCGCGTCCATCACCGGGTGGACGAGCAGGTGTCCCGAGATCTGCGCAGCCACATCCTCGGGCAACGCGCCGGTTTGCATCGCCTTCCACCATGCGTCGAATGACACCTTCGCGATTGTTCCACCGAGCCGGGCCACCGCATCCAGCTTCGTTTGCGGTGCGTGCTCCGGAACGACGACGCTGCATGGGACACCCACCTTGCGCGCCGTCCACGCGACCCCTTGCGCCATGTTGCCGGCACTCGGCGTCCACACGCCGCGCCCGATGCGCTCGGGACCTGCACGCAGCATCGCGTTCGCCGCACCGCGCAGCTTGAACGAGCCGATGGGTTGCAGGTTCTCGAGCTTGAGGTAGATCTCGGCGGCTGTATTCTCGACCTGCAGCCGCACGAGCGGCGTGCGCAGAACGAAGCCTCCGATACGTGCACGCGCGGCGCGCATGTCGTCGAGACCAATCGTCCCGAGATCCTTCATCGCTCGCCGCCGAAGTCGAGCGACGTGCCGCGATCGGTCGCGAGCGCGCGCTCGTACACGTACTGCGCCGCGGCCAGGTCTTCGACCGCGATACCGAGTGACTTGAACAGCGTGATCTCGCTGGCCGACCGCCGGCCCGGCACCCGACCGAGGAGCACGTCGCCGATCTCGCCCACGATATGGTCGTCGTCGATGGCGCCTTCGTGCTTCGGAAAGAGGAAATCACCGGCCTCGGCAAGCGCCGACTCGCGCCGATCGACATACAGCCGCGCTCGCACGACTGCCGCTGTGTCGAGTTCGCGTGACGTCCGCATGCTGGATCCGACCGCGTTCACGTGCGCGCCTGGTGCGAGCCAGGCGCCTTCGAGAATCGGCTCGCGCGCGGACGTCACGGTGCAAACGACGTCGGCGCCGCGGACCGCGGCTTCGGTGGTCGCGGCAGCCTCGATCGCGACATTCGCGTGGCGTTGCGCCGCCTTCGCAACGAACGTCGCCGCACGCGCCGGGTCGCGACTCCACACGCGCACGCGCGCGAATGGTCGCGCGTGCAACATGGCGTCCAGGTGCGTAACTGCCTGCACTCCCGACCCAAGGATTGCAAGCGTGCGCGCATCGTCGCGCGCCAACGCCTCGGTCGCGACGCCACTCGCAGCCGCGGTACGAATCGCCGTGATCGCGGTCGCATCGAGAATCGCGCGCAGCCGTCCATCCTGCGGATCGAAGAGCAGGACCGCGCCTTGATGACAATCGAGCGCCGTTCCAAGATTGCCGGGAAAGAAGCTGATGGTCTTGAGCCCGAGGACTGCGGGTTCGCCGAGCCACGCCGGCATCGCCGCCAGCGCGCCACGTCGATCCGGAAGCGGAACAACGAGTCGCAGCGGCAGGACGGCAGCGCCGCGCGCCAGTGCGCGCAGCGCATCGGCCACGACCCGCATGCATTCCTGCATCGGCAGCAGCGCGCGCACGGTTGCTTGATCGAGGAGCAGAACGCTCAACGGCACTCCTCGCGCAGATTCACCGATAGTGCTGCTTGACGCATCGCCACGTATTCGGCTGTACACCCACGATGCATTCCACCGTCATGACCTTCGTGTCCTGGAAGAGCACGGTCGACTCCGCGTTGGTTGCGGTCATCCGGTAGGGATAGGTCCCATTCGAGAGCGGGACGTTGCTCGCATCGCGTCCATCCCAGATCACACGGTGCATGCCCACGTCGAGCATCATGTCCACGAGCGTTCGGACCACTTGACTGCCATCCGAACTCAACACGATGAGCTCGACCCGGCTCGATTGCAGCACGAGCAAGTCGATCTGGGTCGTGCCGGGATTGGAGCAGAACGGATTCGGATCGTTCTGGCGCAACTCCCACATCGTAATCGGCGGCGGCTCGATCTGCGCCGCGACCTCGCCCGGTGCGAATGCGAGCACCGGTACCAAGGCGATTGCGAGGAAGTGGAGTAGTCGCATCGCGAACCTCCTGGATCGCGGAATGGTCGTTCGCGCATCGCGCCGGGTCGCATCCCGGCCGGCCGAACTTGGAACATCAAAATCATCGTAGATCATACGCCGGGAGGGCCGCTCAGCGCTCGATCGCTGCGAGCCAGTTCATTTCGACCGTGATCGAGAGTGCCTGCGGTTGCCCCGCGGGCACCGCGGCCAGGATGCGTTCGCCGTCCGGCGCGAAGTCGATGCCTAGGACATCGGAACGCAACTTGAAGAGCTCATGCGGTGCACCGGCGCGGAACGCGGCGCCCGTCGTCACGTCGACTGCCATCAGGGTGAGCCCATCTCCAGCCCGGAACATCAACTCCTTGCCATCGCGCGTCCAACGCGTGTCGTTGATGAGGGTGCCGCCGCTCGACACTTGGTATTTGGCACCGGGGATGGGAAACGACTGCACGAAAAGCTCCATGCGCCCGGATTCGTCGCAGTGGTAGGCCATCCACTTGCCGTCCGGTGAAACCACGCCCTCGCGTTCCTCGAAGCGGGTGTGTACGAAGGGAGTCGATTCGCTCTTGCCATCCTGCGACACCAAGTGAATGTCCCAGCCGCTCGTTGGGTCCGGCTGATCAAACACGATCGCCGTGCCGTCAGCCGACCACGAACTCGGCTCCTTGAACAAGGCACCACCGCTCAGCACCACAATCTCTTCCGACGCGCCGCTCGTGGGCTTCACGAAGATGTCATCGGGCCCAAAACGATCCGACGCGAACGCGATACGGCTGCCGTCCGGCGACCATGTGATGCTGTAGTTGAACGACGGTCCGAAGGTGAAGCGCGAGGGTGCCGGTCGATCGAGATCGAGAAGCCAAATGTCACACTCCGACACCGACGACCGTCGCACCGTAGCGAGGCGTCCGCCGTCCGGCGACAGTTGCACCTCCTCATAACGACCGGCGGGCACCGGAATCTCACCGATTGGTTTCCCGGTGCGGTCATACCACTGGAGAATCGTATTCGGGAGCCCCATGCCCCAGCGCGTCAGCACGCTATTGTTCGACGCCGACACGACCGCGCCGCCGGTCCAATACGAAGGTGCCGGCGCCTCTCCCAAGCTCACCGGCTCACCGCTCGTCGCCAGCCGACCGCTGTCGAAGCGGTGTGCGACCATCGTGTTGTCGCGCATGTAGATCAAGTATCCCGGCTCGGCGTAGATCACAGCGCTAGTCGCGGCGAGCAGGAGCTTGCGCTCCTTCGAGTCGATCGAGCCGACGAAGACATCAAAATTCCCCTGCTTCCATGGTAGCGCCACGAACAGGAAGTGCTTGCCATCGGGAAGGAACCAGGGCCAGCGATGGCCGGTCTCCTTGCGCGTTTCGTCGAGAACGGTGACCGGCGCGACCTCGCCACCACCTTCGCTGACGCGATAGAGAGGACCGGCGGACTCGGGCGCGAAGACGATGACGCCTTTGCTGCCCCAACTCGCGCCGCGACCGGAACCCACGTTGCAGAGGATCTCGGCGGAGCCACCCGCGATCGGGACCTTCCTGAGTTTGTTGTTGCCGAAGAACCCGAGAGAGCGGCTGTCGGGGGACCAGAAAGGCAGGGATCCGTTCTCTGTTCCCGCCAATGGGTCGGCGCTGAGTGATTCCATGGGTCGGAGCCAAAGCGAAACTGCGCCCGTGGTCGACGATGCCACGAACGCGAGCGTGCGTCCGTCGGGTGAGATCCTGGCGTTCACGCCATCGGGGCGGAGTGTCGCGTTCGGCAGTGAACCGATTGAAAAACGGCTCGGTGTTCCCTGTGGCGCGGTGGATCGCGTGCGCGTCGCGAGCAACGCCATCGCCGCGACGGCCGCGGTGGATGTGACCGCGACGAGGATCCAAGCGATCCGTTCGCGCCCGTTCGATCGCGTCGCAAAGGCACTTGGAATCGCGGCCGCAGGAGAGCTTCCGGGCTCGGCGATCCAGCGCAGCTCGCGCGCCAGATCGCCGGCGCTCTGCCAACGCTCGTCGGGATCTTTCGCGAGGCAACTCTTCACGACGCGATCGAGTGCCGCCGGAGTCGTCGGAACGAATTGCGAAACCGGCCGCGGATCCTCCTTCAGGATCGATGCGATGACGCTCGCTTGGCTCTGCCCTTCGAAGGCGCGCTTGCCGGTCAGCATTTCGTACAGCAACGCCCCGAACGCGAAGAGATCGGCGCGGTGATCCACCGGCTTGCCTTCGAGCTGCTCGGGAGCCATGTACTGCACCGTGCCCAGCATCGCTCCCTGCGAGGTCAAAGGCGTCGTGCGCGTGACGTTGTCGACGATCGCCTCGTCGCGCAACTTCGCGATGCCGAAGTCGAGAACCTTGGCTCCCGCCTTCGTCACCACGACGTTGCCGGGCTTGAGGTCTCGATGCACGATCCCCTGCTTGTGCGCCGCGGCCAGCGCCGCGGCGATGTGGGCGGCGATCTTGAGCGCCTCGTCAATTCGCAATGGCCCGCGTTCGAGCCGCGCGGCAAGCGTCTCGCCTTCCAAGAGTTCCATCACCAGGTAGTCGGCGTCGCCCTCGCGGCCTACGTCATACAAGGTGCAGATGTGGGGATGGTTGAGCGACGAGATCGCACGCGCCTCGCGTTCGAAGCGCTCGCGTAGGTCGGCGTTGCTCGAAAGATGCGCCGGCAGGATTTTCACTGCGACGTCGCGGCCGAGGCGCGTATCCTTCGCGCGGTACACTTCCCCCATCCCGCCCGCGCCGAGCGGTCCGAGGATTTCGTAAGGACCCAGACGAGTACGAGGTGCGAGTGGCATCCGGGCAGTATCACCGAAGGTCGAGCACGCGAACAAGCCCGATTCCGGCGCGCGGTGCGACCACGGCGGAATCTCGCTCCTGGCGCATGGATGCGCGCCACCTGGTGCTCGTCGTCGTGATCGCGTTCGTAGTGCGGCTGGTCTATCTCTTCGAAGCGGCGCAGCTGCCGATTTTCGATCGGCCGAGCGCCGATGCGGCATTGTACCTCGATCACGCACGGCGGTTGGTGGCGGCCGGCTTCCGCGACCCCGAGGTGTTCTTCAAACCGCCGCTGTATCCGCACTTTCTCGCACTGGTGTCGTCGTTCGCCGGTGAATCGTTCTTCCTGCTGCGCTTTCCCGGCTTGCTGATCGGGACGGCGACCTGCGGACTCGCGTGGTTCCTCGCGCATCGCATCTTCGGAGCGCGTGTCGCGTTGGTCGCGGGCCTGATGCTGGCGTTGCATCGCACCGCGGTGTACTTCGACGGCGAACTCCTGGAGATCGGTCTTGTGACTGCGGTGCAGACAGCGGCGCTCGCGCTGACGCTGCATGCCGCGACGCGCCCCGACCGGCGCGCGTCGCTCGTCGCCGGCATCGCGCTCGGGCTTGGAATCGTCGCGCGCCCTACCTTCGCGCTCTTCACCATCGCCGCGATCGTCTGGCTGGGACGTGGGCGCCGGCTCGCAACCGCGCTCGGTGTCGTGCTCGCGCTCTTGCCCGTCACGCTGCACAACGCGGTGCGCGGGCCGGACTTCGTGCTGGTGTCATCCAATGGCGGCCTCAATTTTTATTTGGGGAACAATCCGCAGGCGAATGGTCGCAACGCGATGGCGCCCGAGCTGCCGGCGAATCCGGCGGCAGCGGCGCGCGGTGCGCGTACGCTGGCGGAGGGCGCAGCAGGACACGCGTTGCGCCCATCGCAAGTGAGCAATTACTGGCTGCGGCGCGGCCTCGCGTTCATCGCCGGCCAACCCGTGCACGCCGCGCGACTCCTGGTGCGCAAGATGTTCTTCGCTTGGACGGGTGCAGAACTCGGCGACAACGAAGATCTCTCCGGTCTCGGACGCTACTTGCGCTTCTGGCGTTGGCTTCCGATCGGCGCGTGGCTGGTGATGCCGCTCGGTTTGGTGGGCTTGATCGCGGCGCGCGGGCGGACGGTGGGGTTGGCGCGCGGGTTCGTGCTGCTGCAGATCGCGAGCGTCTTGCCCTTCTTCGTCGTCGCGCGGTTTCGCATGCCGTGGATTCCGGTACTCACCCTCTTCGCCGCATGGACCGTGGTGACGCTCTACGAGCGGCGGCGGCATGCTTTGAAGTGGGGACTCGCCACCGCGGGGGCCATCGCGTTTTGCAATGCACCGTTCTTCGGGGTGCGCGATCCGGTGGACTTCGATCTCGAATACCGCATGGCCTACGCATATCAGCAGAAGGGCGACTCGGACGCGGCGCTCGCGGGCTATCGCGACGCCGCGCGAAGGAATCCGCGCCACGCGCTGGCGCGCAACGCCATCGCGGTGATGCTGGCCGAACGCGGCGCAGACCTGGACGAAGCCGTGCTTCTTGCCGAGCAGGCGATCGCGCTCGACCCCGCTCGGGCGGCGCACTACTACGAGACGCTGGCCGGCGTGCACGCGCGGCGCGGCGACGCCGCGGCGGCGGCGCGCGCCGCCGCCGCCGGCCTCGCCGCGCACCCCGATGCCGCGACCGCCGCCGCACTGCGCACGCGCGCCGCCGCCGCGGCGCGCGCGCGCGCGGATTCCCTCGCGACCCCGAGCCCAACGCCGGCGCCGTGAATTTCACGTGGCGAGCAGACGCGGTGACTCGCTACCATCGTCGCGGGGCCCGGATCGTTGGCTCGGATCTCGCACCGCTCGCGCCTTTGGAGGAAGCGTGAACCTGCTGCAGCACCATCGCGTTCAGGGCTACGTCGCCCAACACTTGGTGTGCTCCGTTCCCATGCAGGCGCGCTCCGTCGCCTTCACATTCGACGACGGCCCGAACCCGACTGTGACCCCGCGTCTGTTGCAACTCTTGGAAAGGCACGGCGCTCGCGGGACGTTCTTCTTGCTAGGCCGTAGCGTCGAGCGCCATCCCAATCTGGCGCGCGAGATCGCCGCGCGCGGCCACGAGATCGGCAACCACACGCACACGCATGCATGGCTGCCGCTCCTGCCGCGCCGGCTGCTGCTGCGCGAGATGGAGCGCGCCGCCGACGCCATTCACCTCGCCACCGGACGCCGTCCCGATCTCTTTCGGCCGCCGATGGGATGGTTCAACCGCAGCATCCTGCGCACGCTCGCGACCCACGGCTATCGCGGTGTGCTGGGAGACGTCTACCCGCAAGATGCGCACGGGCCCTCGACCGCGGTCATCGTGCAGCGCGTCCTGCTCCGGGTGCGCCCGGGTTCGATCATCATCCTGCACGATGGTGTCGTGTTCGGACGCGCGAGCCGCGAACCGTCGCTCGCCGCGGTGGATTCCTTGTTGGGAACATTGCGCGAGCGTGGATTCGAGTTCTGCACGGTGAGCGAATTGATCGCGCGCGGCGAGGCCGAAGCGCGCGCGGAGTCCCGCGAGTCTTTGCTCGCGGGTCACGCCGGCGCGTGATCTTCGGAGGTACGAAGTTGGAACGAACCTTCTTCATGGTCGGGTGCATTTCCGCCGCCGTGGCGGTTGCTGCCGGCGCCTTTGGTGCGCATGCGCTACGGGCGCGTCTCACGCCCGACTTGTTGGCCGTGTTCGAAACCGCGGCGCGCTATCACATGTTTCACGCCTTCGGCTTGCTGGCGGCGGCGTACGCGGCGGGGCGCTGGCCCGGCGCGCTGGTCACCTGGGCCGGCATTGCCTTCATCGCCGGAACGGTGTTGTTCTCGGGAAGTTTGTATGCGCTGGTGCTCTCCGGCGTGCGCGCGCTCGGTGCCATCACACCGTTGGGTGGGCTCGCATTCATGCTCGGCTGGGGATGTTTGGCGGCGGCGGCGATGACACGCTGAGTGCGATCAACGCGCGGTGGAGGTTGCTGGCAGCGACGCAGTGCGCCACACTGGACTTCCTGCCCAGCGATAGACGCCATAGTTGCCGCGCAACACCGGCGGCACCGCGTCTTGATTCGGCACGTACACGATGTTCGAAGGCACCGGCTCGCCGGACGCGACGACGACCAGATCGGGCTCCAAGCTCAACATGGGAACGAAGTCGCGCGCCGCGATCTGATGCGGCGCCGGCGGCCGCGCCCGGCGCTGCGCTGCGACGCGGCCGCTGACTTGCCCGCCGACGTCTTCCATTCGCAACCGACTGTAGTAGCCGAGCGCGCCGACCTCGCGCGCGCCAACCACGGTGTCGTCGCGCGCGCGCGACTGCAGCCATTGGCCGAGGCGGACGTAGCCCGCCGCCGATCCGTCGCGCTCGACGACCGCCTTCCAGGTCCAGGCCGGTTGTGCCGCGACCAACAACAACGCCGCGACCAACCCGAAGCGCGTGCGCGTGCCGCGCCAAACGACTTCGACCGCCAGCACGTACGCCAGCGGCAGCAACACCGGCGCGTGACGTAACACGTCGGTTCCACCGGCCGGCAGCACCGCGAAGAACACCAGCGCGAAGAACCCGACCGTGAGACCGGTGGCCCGACTCGGACGCAGCGCACCACTCGCGAGCCCCGACACCAGCACCAACGCACCCAGCGCGAGCAACGGCCGGCGCAATCCCAGTCCCGCCAGCGTCGCGGCCCCGGCGCGAATCGAGTCGGCCGTCGGCGGCCACGGTTCCCACAGCGCCGGCAGGGCACCGAAGTAGCGCCACCGCACCAGCGCGCACAGCGCCGCACCCGCGATCGCCGCCGCGAGCGGCAGCCATGCGCGCGCGCGACGTCGCTCCGCCAGCGCCCAGCCGAGTGCCGTCGGGACCGCGATCAACACCAGTTCGTAGCGCACCAAGGTCGCGACCGCCAACCACGCCGCCAGCACCGGTTCGTTCAGGCCGGCCTCCGAACGACCGCGCCAGCGTCGCACCAATCCGTACAACACCAACACGTACAGCGCTCCGAGCGGCGCGCTCGTGCCCGCGGTGCTGCGTGCGGCGAACAAGCCATCGAGCGCCAGGAACAAGCTGGCGCATGCACCCGCGACCGGGAGTCGCGGACCGGCAAGGACCGCGAGCAACACCGCGACGCCGAGCGCGAGGCCGCAGACCACGACCCAGAAAGGTGCATCACCGGTAAAGGAGAGCGGCAAGAGCGCGCCGATCCACAGCGGACTGTCGGTCACGTCACGACGCTCGCCCGGGTTGAACACCATGCCGTGTCCCGAGCGCAGATTATCGGCGACGCGCAGCACGACGTAACCCGCATCGTCGAGCTCGATGCCGGATCGCACGCAGTGTCCGACCGCGAGGACGAGGAAGAGGACGATGGGGATGATCGCGAAGAGTAGCCGCACGGTTCCATCCGGCGTCGGAGTGATCGTGAGCGCTCATGCTCGCACGATCGAGGATCGAGCCAGGCCTCAGCGGAGGACGGCGATGCCTCCCTGGGTTCCAACCCAAACCTCGGAATCGTGCACGACGAGGCTCGTGACATTCGCGTCGGGAAGCCCTTCCAGGAGTCCCAGGCGCACACCTTGCGATTCCAGTGCCGGACCCGTGCCCGCGACGAGGTCCCGCAGCTTCGCGGTCCACACGCCGGCTTGCGACCCGACGAAGAGCTGCCCGTCGTAGGCCAGCACCGCGGTGACGTGATCGCTACGATCGTCGCCCCATCCAAGCGTCGTCAGCTTCGAACCGTCCCAACGCGCCAGACCTCTGTCGCCGCCCAACCAAAGAATGTCGTCGTCGCTCCACGCCATGCAGTTCGCCCGTCCCCATTCGAGATTGGCAGGTTCCGGCAGCGCGCGGCCGGCGCGCCAAATGTGGAAACCACCGCCGGGTCGCCCGGCGAGAGCGAGCGCCTGCTCGCTCGCTGCAGCAGCGAAGATGGGCGGCGGTTCGCTCGCGAACTCGACCTCGCGCCATTCGTTCTGCACGAAGGCATGCAGACCGGCGCTCCCGAATGCGATCACGCTGCCGCCCCAGACACACAAACCATGCACCGTGCGCCCGGGGAATCCTAGATCGCGATGCCAGCGACCGCGCGGATCGCGTTGATACAAACCGTAACGGGTCGCGGCCCAGAAGCTGGCGTTCTCGGGATCGTGGGCGAGCGCGTCCACCTCGGGCGGACGGCGCAATCGCGCCACGATTTCGGTCACCCAACGATCCCCGGCGAGGATGGCAATCCGTCCAGCCTCGCCGCCGACCGCGAATCCATCCGGCGATGCCGCCATGGCGCGCACGCTTCGGACCTCCGGTTCCAAACCCGCCAACCGCCAGCGCGGCTCGGGAGTGAAGCGCGGACCACGCCACGGAGGTGCTGGCGGCGCTTGAATCGGTTCCGGAGCGCGCGTCCCGAATCCACGCCGGAAGAAACGCTCGCGCAACGAGCGCGTCTCGGCTTCCACCGGCGCGTCGAGCGTGTTGCCAGGTTCTCGATCCGCGTAGCGCGCCAATCCGCCGCCATGCACGACCCACAGATCGCCGCGACAACTCGCCAGCTGGCGAACCGGCGCATCCTCGACTTGTTCTGCCTCGACCTGCCCTTGCGCCGCGGCCTCCAACTCGTCGTTGGGAACGCGATACAAACCCGCCGCGGTGCCGATGTAGAGATGCTCGTCGTGCTCGCACAGGGCGGGAATGCGCTGATCGGCGGGACCGGCGTGTGCGCCGAGCGTCACCCGTCCCCAGCGCGACAGCGTCTCGGGCGCCTCGGCGATCTTTTGCAGGGACGCAACGTGCACGCAACCCTGCACCGCGACGGCCACATGCTTGGGCGTCGTCGCAAGGGTGGTGACGTAGCGCGATGCCAAGCCTTCCTCCTCGCCCCACTGATACAAGGAAGGCTCTTCGTTGGCGCCGGTCGCCAGCAGCAGGATGCCGCTGTTGTTCGTCAGCAGCAGCAATCGCAGACTCTTCTTGGGACTCGCGAGCTGGAGCATGCGCACCAGGCGCGCTTGCCGCAGCGGCAGCTCGAGCAGTTCGAAACCAGCGCCGCCCTCGCGGTACATGCGGCCGCCACCGGTTGCCGCATAGATTTTCCCGTTCACGAAGGCGACGCCGTTCACGTACGCACCGGCGCCGCGCGGGTGCATCAAACCACGCTGCCACCGGACGCGGCGCGTGTCGGCGGCACCGTCGCGGATCACGGCATTCGCGTCGTCACACCACGCGACGCCGTTCGGCGTCGCGACCACGACGCGATCGTCGACGGTTGCGACGTGCAAGGCAGGGTGCGCGGGCAAACCATCGGCGACCGTCCATTTGATCGCGCTGCCGCTTTTGGGATCGAGGTAGGTCAATCCACCTTGATGCGCGATCCACAAGCCATCGGCGGTTGCATGCAAGTGCTGAATGGAGTCCGAGTAGGTCAGAACGCGGCGAATCATCGAGAACCACCCTGCTGCAAAGCCAAGAGGCGTGACCGACCGCAGTCCCCGTAGTCATACGGAAACGCGATTCAGAACGTGTGAGGGCGGACACGTTGTGTGCGAACGATCGCCAAGACTTCGATCCACTTCGCGTTCACGCGCGCATCCGGCGCGTCGATTCCCGCTCCAACGAGGGCGAGGGTGCAGCTGCGGTGCGCGAATCGCTTCTCGATGCTCGAGTGCAGTTCGATTCCGCGCTGTGCGGCGACCCCGGACCGCGGGACGCGTGCGGGGCGAGACGAGTCTAAGTCACCGCCTCGGCGTCCCGCAAGGCGGGCGCTCGCGAGGCCTCGTCCCTCGAGGACCGCCCCAAGGGTGATTCAGCGCGGTCGCCCTTGGCGGGGCGCGCGGCAAGACCCACCCCTCAGAGGTTCTCGTACGCGATCAGCAAGATCTTTACGGGATCCTGAAGCTTCGCCGGAACTTGGACCGGCGAGTAGCCGACCTGGCGCCCGCATGAACCCGTATCGGAAACCGAGTCGAGAAAACGCCCTGTGATTCGATCCCCCACGAGGTCTTCCGAGGAAGTGGGGGTTGGGTCACAGCCGATTGCGACGATTCCAACCCGGCCCCGACGTCTGGAGGCGGAGTGGCATTTGCCATGAGGGATCTCGTGCCGGAGTGCGATCCCGCAGTTGGCACCAAAATGGAGACCTCGAAATGTGCCGTCTCGGGCTCATCACCGCCATCCTCCTGCTCTCGCCGGGCAGTGCCCAGGCGTTCGGCCGGCCGGTCACGGCCGCCGAAGCGCAGTTCCGCTTCGTGGTGATGAACGATCTGCACTGCACCGGTGCCGATCTCGCCGGTTCGCGCGCCCAAGTGCGGCGCGCGGTGGACGAGGTCAACGGTTTCGCCGCGCAAATCGATTTCGTCCTCGTGGCGGGTGACCTCGGTCAGGCGGCGGATCTCGCCTCGCTCGCGGTCGAGATCGACGTCGTGCGCGAGGAACTGGATCGACTCGTGGTTCCGCTGCACGTGGCGATCGGCAACCATGACGTGACGACCTTCGGCGACGACTCGGCGTGGCGGGCGCAGTTCGGGCGCACGTCGTACTCGTTCGAACATCAGGGAGTTCGGTTCGTCGCGTTCAACACCGTCGGCACGCGCACGTCGACGACGATCTCGGCCGCGGCGCTCGACTCGCTGTCGATCGAACTCGCCGGCATCCCTGCATCGACTCCGCTCGTCGTCTTCGCACATCATCCGCTTGGACCGATCACGCCCTTCGCGGCGACGAACCGCCAAGAGTTCTACAACCGGGTCGCGGGGCACGACCTGCGCGCGGTCTTCAGCGGCCACTACCACGGCAACTTCGAGGAAGAGCGCGATGGTGTTTGGTACTGCACCACGCGAGCCCTCTCCGAGCATCGCGTCAACCACGATGGCGCGACCTCCAAAGGTTATCGCCTGGTCAGCGTCTGGCCGGATGGCAGCCTGTCGTCGCAGTACTTCTCGCTCGGTGATCCGCCGCGATTCGAACCCGAAGGACCGCGTTGGGTCGGAACCGGTGGCCGGCTCGCGGTCGCGGGTCGCACGTTGCGGCTCGACCTGCGCGCGCACGACAACGAGGGCGAAGCCATTGCGTACACGGCGCTCGGGTTGCCGGCGGGCGCGAGTTTCGATGTCGGGCTGCGGCAGTTCACCTGGACGCCCGGCGCCGAGCAGATCGGCCTGCACACGGGTTCGCGCTTCATCGCCTCGACCACGTATGGCGCCGATACCCTGGCGCTCGCGGTGCGCGTGCTTCCCAGCGCTTGCGCAGTCGAGAGTTTCGATTCGACGCCCGGCGATTGGACGACGAGCGGCGGCGCCTGGGCGGCGCAGAACGGCGTCATGGTGCAATCGCTGGCGGGAAGCGGCGCCACGGCCTTCGTCGCGCCGGGGTCCTTGAATGATTGCTACGTCGAAGCTGATCTGGTGCACGACCAAGGCGTCGGCTACGTCGGACTCGTGTTTCGCTACTTGGATGCCAACAACTACTACTACGTGTGGAACAACGGCTCGAAGATCGAAGTGCGCCGGCGCGTCGGCGGGGTCGCGAGTCGCATCGGCGCTCCGGTGCCGGTAGGAGCCGTCAGCGGCTGGCATCACGTGCGTGTCGAAGCCCTCGGAACGTTGCTGCGCGTGTTCTGGGACGGCGTTCTCGCATTCGAGGCGACCGACTCGACGTTCCCGTCCGGCCGCGCTGGATTGTTGTGCTCGCAAGCTTCGGCACGCTTCGATGACTTCGTCGCGGTGGGTTGCGCGGGATTGTACGACCGGCCGCCGGCGCTGGCGCCGATCGGAGCCGTCACCGCGGTCGCGGGTACGCCGCTCGTGATTCCGGTGGCGGCGTCGGATCCGGATGGACACGCGCTGTCGATGTCGGTGACCGGATTGCCGCCCGGCGCGGCATTCGACGCGGTCACGAATCGCATCACCTGGTCGCCGCAGCCTTCCGATCGTGGCCTGTGGCGCGGTGCACTCGTGCGTGCATCCGATGGTGAGCTGTTCGATGCCGAAACCATCGCCATCACGGTGCTGGATACGACGGATGCGTGTTTGTACGAGACCTTCGTCGATGCGGCCGCGGCATCGAAATGGAATCCCGCCGGTGGAACCTGGGCGGTGACCGGCGGTGCTTATGCCGGTAGCGCCACCAGCACCAGCGTCAGCTTGCACGGCACGGCGAACTTCGCCAACTTCGTCTATCAAGCGCTGGTGCGCATCGAGGGCTCGGGCTCCGGCAATCTCGTGTTTCGCGCCTTGGACTCGAGCCGCTACTACTTCTTGCACGTCAACGCGTCGGATGAACTCGAGCTGCGCAAGCAGCGCGGCGCGATCGTAACGACGCTGGCGGGCGAAGGCGACTTGTTGGGCGGGGCGCGCGATCTGTGGCACCTGGTGCGCGTCGAAGCCGAGGATCAAGTGTTGCGCGTGTTCGTGGACGGCGAACGCCGCTTCGAGGTGCGCGATCTCGACGATCCGTATCTCGCGGGACGGGTTGGGTTCCGCGTCTCGGCTGCGACCGTGCGGGTCGACGACGTGATCGTCGAATCCTGCGGCGCGACGACTTCGGATGCCGCCCCTGGACCGGCGTTGCAGCATCTCTCGGTGGCGCCGAATCCGTTCAACCCGCGTACGACCGCGAGTTTCGATCTGGCGCAGTCGAGCCACGTGCGCGTGGTCTTGTACGACGTCGCCGGACACCTGCTGCGCCAACTTCACGACGGCACGCTCGCCGGCGGACGCCATCACTTCGTCTGGGATGGCGCCGACGCCGCCGGCCGCGGTGTCGCGAGCGGCATCTACTACCTCCGCATCGAAACCCCCGACGCGACCCTGACCCGCAACCTCGTCCTGGTGCGCTGACGGCCTGCCTCACCGTTCGAACAAGAAGTTGTGGAAGTGATTCGTACCGGCGCTCGGGCCGGACGAGGCGACGTTGACGATCGCCATGTTCTGCTGCAGGTCTTGAAGCTGGGCGGCGCTCAACTCCACCGAGTGCGTGTGCGCTGGGCTTCCATCCGATGTCGTCGTGATCGTCACGCCGCTCACTGGCGGCTCGTTGACGAAGCGTGCCGGGATCGTGGCTTGATGTGTGTGCCCCCGGACCAGCACGTTAACGGGCTGCACCGCTCCCGAGGTCGCTGAAATCTCGTTGAACGGCGCGAGCGGGTCTTCGCAACCCGCCGACATGAACCCGAGCAACGCGCCGGCGGCCACCGCCGCGAGCACGGTTCGCGCCGCTCCTCTCCCCGTACCGCGCATTCTTCTCCCTACCTTTGCTTTCGGAGCAACTCGGTCCGGACCGAGTCGACCGGGCCTCAGCACGCTCCGCTCGGCGTGCGGATCGTCCAATTGTGCGTGTGGCCTCCGTCCGAGGACGACGTGATGGTGACCTGGCCGCCGGCCACGATCGTTTGGATATCCATCATCGTCAAGGGCACGGTGTGCGTGTGGCCGGTCGAAGTGGACGTGTAGGTGACGGCGCCACCGGCACTCAAATCACCGCAGAGCACCCTGATCCCGTGCGTGTGGTTGTCGTTGTTGGTGCTGGTGATATCGTAGCCTCTAGGGACGTTGGTGGGCGCATCGTCCCCACATCCCACCAGCTCGAGCACGGCGGGCACGGCGATCACGACTCCACCCAAGCGAACCAGGAATTCTCGGCGTTGCATGCATGCCTCCCATCGCGTGCGGCGTGGGCAGTTCGGCGCCAGTGGGCCAAGGCTTGAACCGCGGCGGGCCGCCTGGCATGATCCGACTTCGGTTCGACATGCCTTCGTCCCGCACGGCGCGCTCTCGAGCGCCAGCGCAAAGGAGCCTAGCACCGTGGCGCAATCGACGACAACGCCTCCCTCGGTCGAAACGCTGTACGCCGAGCATTCCAAGCATTTCCATCACTGGGAAAAGACCAAGGACCTGGTCGATCAGTGCATCGACATGATGTTGAACTATCGCCAGAGCGGTCATCCCGGTGGCTCGCGCTCGAAGGTGCACGCGATGCTGGCGACGTTGCTGGGCGGCTCGATGCGTTGGGATCTGCGCCATCCGGAGAAGCGCTTCGGCGATCGCTTCGTGCTGATCGCGGGACATTGCACGCCGTTGCTGTACTCGGTGCTGGCGGTGCTGAACGAGGCGCTGCGCACGATGCAGCGCGAAACGGGTGCCGAACGCTACGCGGTGCCGCATGCGGACGAGCGCCAACTCGTCTGGGAAGATTTGCTGCGCTTCCGTCGCAACGGCGGCCTCGCGGGTCACGCCGAGATGGAAGGCAAGACGCTGTTCGTCAAAGCGAACACTGGACCCACGGGTCACGGGGCGCCGCCCGCCGCCGGCCAAGCGATGGCGCTCAAGCGCGCCGGTGCGACGGGCGTGCGTGTCTTCGCCTTCGAGGGCGAGGGCGGACTCACCGCCGGCGGCCAGCACGAAACCAAGAACTCCGCGTGGGGACTAGGGCTCGACAACTTGATCTACTGCGTCGACTGGAACGACTTCGGTATCGATCCCAGACCTGCGAGCAGTGTCGTGCACGGCACGCCCGCCGATTGGTTCGCGCCCTACGGATGGCGCGTCTTCGGCACCGAGAACGGCATGGACTGGCCGGACCTCGAACGCGCGCTGCTGCAAGCGTCGCACGGCGCGAACCCCGATGGCGTGCCGAGCGTGTGTTGGTTCAAGACCCGCAAGGGGCGCGGCTATGGTGTGCTCGACTACAAGTCGCACGGCACGCCGCACAAGCCCAACAGCGAGATCTATTGGCAGACCAAGCGCGAGTTCGCGGCGAAGTACGGCGTCGAGTTCGACGGTATGGGCGAAGCCATGCCCGCCGACGCGAAGGCGTACGAAGCGCAAGTGCGCACCAACTTCGAGCGCGTCATGGGCGTGCTGCACGCGGACAAGGAATTGGTGCGCTACCTGGCGAATCGGCTCGTCGACTTGGGCGATTCGGTGCCACGCGACATCGCGACTTTCCGTTTCGACGCGAAGCGCAATCCGCTCGCGGATCCCGAGTTGACCGACGCGCGCGCGTATCCGGCCGAAATGTACGCGGCACCAGGTGCCAAGGAACCGAATCGTGCCGCGCTCGCGAAGTGGGGCGCGTGGGTGAATGCCTGGTCGCACAAGAAGTACGGGCGACCGCTCTTCTTGGTGATGTCGGCGGACTTGGCCGACTCGACCAACATCGCCGGCTTCGCGAAGAGCTGGGGCGATTTCCCTGGCTACGGTTGGTACGACCGCAACGCGAGCCCCGAGGGCGTGCTCCTGCCGCAGGAAATCACCGAGTTCACCAACGCCGGCATCACCTGCGGCATCGCGTCGGTCAATTTCTCCGAGCGGCCGTTCGACGAGTGGGTCGGCTTCATGGCAGCATGCTCGACTTACGGCAGCTTTTCGTATTTGAAATTCGGGCCGATGCGATTGTTCAGTCAACTGGCGCAGGACTCGCAAATCCAAGTCGGCAAGGTGTTGTGGATCGCCGGTCATTCGGGTCCCGAGACGGCGGAAGACGCGCGCACGCACTTCGGCATCTACGAGCCGTATGTGACGCAACTCATGCCGGACGATCACGTGGTCGACTTGCATCCGTGGGAGCACAACGAGGTGCCGGTGGTGCTGGCGGCTGGATTGCGGCACGGCGCGCACATTTTGGCGCTGCACTTGACGCGTCCGGCGATCGAGATCCCGGATCGTGCCGCGCTCGGGATCGCCTCGCACTTCGACGCCGCGCGCGGCGCCTACATTCTGCGCCACTACCGTCCAGGGAAGAAAAAGGGCGGCGTTCTGATCGTGAGCGGCACGTCCACCACCGCCAACGTCGTCAAGCTGTTGCCGGAACTCGACCGCACCGGCTTGAACGTCAAGGTCGTGGCGGCGATCTCGCCACAACTCTTCCGCGCCGAATCGCCGCGCTATCGCGAAAGCGTTCTGGCGCCCGGCGAGTGGTTGGACTCGACCGTCATCTCGAACCGCGGCCGCCGCACGATGACCGACTGGATGCAACACCGCATCGCCGCCGAGTACGCCATGACGCCCGACTGGGACGATCGCTGGCGCACCGGCGGCTCCGTCGACGAGATCATCGACGAGGCGCACCTGTCGCCGAAATGGTTGTTGCAAGGCATCGAGCGCTTCGTGCGCGATCGTGAAACGCGCCTGCGACGCCTGCGCGACGAACTCAACGCCGCGGAGACCGCCTAGTGATGGTCGTACTAACATCTGATTTCGTTCGACCCGGCATTTTGTGAACAACATTTCACGACTGGTTCCGGAACCAGTTCGAATTTGCACGCGCGAAAAGAATGCATTTGACAGGTTTTTGGAATGCACTCAGCACGAGAAGTTGCGGCGAGCGCAGGACTTGCTTCGACATTGCATCCCCGATAGTGATTTGTCGCAGGTGTTCGAACTGGCCATGAATGCGCTCGTCGAGCGACTCGGCCCACTGAGCGCGCCTTGTCCCTGGGAGGATTGGCGCGTCGGGGGTGAGACGAGTGCGCGGGGACTGGGCTAGTCGGAGGTCGTGGCGCGAGCTGCGTCAGCGCGGGCGGCTGCGGCGGCGCGGCGCGCGGCCAGAATTTCGGGCGGCAGCGCGAACTGCACGTCTTCGCGCACGATCTCGGTTTCGCGGACTGTGGCACCGCGGGCTCGCAACCAGGCCAGGACTTCCTGCACCAAGTGTTCCGGCGCCGATGCACCGGCAGTGACGCCGACCTGGCGCGCGCCCTCCAGCCATTCGGGTCGAATGTCGGTGACCGAATCGATGAGGTACGCGTGCGCACCGAGTTCACGCGCCACCTCGCACAACCGCACCGAGTTCGAACTGTTCTCCGAGCCCAGCACCAGCACGACGTCGACGCCGTCGCGCACCACGGCCTTCACGGCCTCCTGGCGATTCTGGGTCGCGTAACAGATGTCGTCCTTCGGCGGTCCGATGATGCGCGGGAAATGCCGCCGCAAAGCCGCGATGATGCCCACCGTCTCGTCGACACTGAGCGTCGTCTGCGTCAAGTAGACGAGCTTTTCGGTTTGCGGCAGGATCAGGTGCTCGACCTCGTCGGCACTGCCGACCAAGAAAATGTGTTCCGGCGCCTCGCCGGTCGTGCCCAACACTTCGTCATGGCCTTCGTGCCCGATGAGCACGATGTCGTATCCCTGCTTCACGAACCGCTGCACCTCGAGATGCACCTTGGTGACCAAGGGACAGGTCGCGTCGATGACTCGCAAGCCGCGCCGGCGCGCCTCGGAGCGCACCTCCGGCGACACGCCGTGGGCGCTGAACACGACCACGTGGCCGTCCGGGACCTCGTCGAGTGCGTCCACGAACACGACGCCACGGGCGCGGAACCCATCCACGACGGCGCGGTTGTGGACGATCTCCTTGCGCACATAGATGGGCGGCGGGAAGAGCTGCAAGGCTTCGTCGACGATGTCGACCGCGCGGTCGACGCCGGCGCAGAAACCGCGCGGCCGCAACACCGTGGCATTGGATGGGAAAGACACGCTCACCTCCTACTTGCGGCCGGCCCGCACCAGTTTGAGTTGGAAACCGCGCGCCAGCGCCGCATCGGACGCCAGGTTGTTGAGTAGCGCGATGGCATTGACCGGCACCGGTGCTCCCGCCGCCGCGCGCGACAACGTCGTGGCTGCGGTGATGGATTGCACCGCGACGCGGTTCGGCACGACGTTCAAAGCATTCGAATCGGTGAGCGTGTCCAAGCTGCGCACCGCGGTCGTGAACTCATCCACGAAGCCGTCGTAGGCACCGGGCACCGCTTGCCCGACGAATTGATAGATGGCGCCGCCTGGCTGGCGCTGCACCAGTCCCAAGAACACCGGCATCTGACTGCCATCCTCGGCCTGTACGACGAGCGTCGCCAGATACGCATCCGCACCGTGCACGCGCTCGGCACCCGCTTGCGCCAGCGTTCCCTGTGCCCCTTGCGCCACGCGTGCCGCGTGTTGCGCCGGGGTCACGCCTTGGCTCGACGCCAGCGTCATTTGCAGCATGGCGCGCTCTTGTGGTTCTAGCGCTTGCAGCGCGTTCGGCGTGTTCGCCGTCTTCCAGCCGCGCGGCATCGCCAATTGGAAGCGCAGCGCCGGGTGTTTGAAAACGCCGTTGTGGAAGAATCCTTGCCGCGGATCGTCGCCGAACACCATGCCTTCCAGCATGCGCTTGTGGCGATCCTCCGCCACCGTCGTCGCGCCGGGGAACTGCGGCCTTTGAGTCGCTGCGAGTTGGCGCGTCGTCGCGACCCGATCCGCCGGCGCCGGATGCGTCGACATCCAGTTCGGCAGCGATTGTCCCGACTCGGCGCTCTGGCGGTCCAAGACCTCGAAGAACTTGCAACCCGCGGTGGCATCGTAGCCCGCCTTCAACGAATATGCGACGCCCAACTCGTCCGACTGGCGTTCGTCATCGCGCCCGTACTTCAAGAACAAGAGACCGGTGGCCTGCTGCGCCGCTTGGCCGTACTTGGCCAGCGTTTCCGAGAACACGCTCCCGAGTCCCAAGCCGAGGTTCGCCACCTGCGCGCGCGACTGCTGCGACACACCGTGACGCGCGGTGACGTGACCGATCTCGTGGCCGACCACCATGGCGAGCTCGGCTTCGTTGTTCATGTGCGCCAGGATGCCGCGGGTGATGTAGACGTAGCCGCCAGGCAGCGCGAACGCGTTCAGGATCGGCGAATCGAGCACGCGAAACGTGAACTCGAGATCGGCACGGTGCGACAAGCGCGCCATCTTCTGGCCGACCTCGTTCACGTAGGCTTGGATCTTCGGGTCGTCGTAGAGCCCGTACTCGGCCACGATCTGCGGGTCCGCTTCTCGTCCCATGGAGATCTCTTGCGACTCGCTGAGCAGCGCCAGTTCGCGCTTGCCGGTCACCGGATTGATGGCGCAGCTGCAGGCAACGAGCCCCGCCAGAATCGCGCTTCGAATCAGCGTCTTACGCATGGGAACATTCTCTCGCACGGCGCTCGAAATCGAGGTTCAATCCTGCGGTCGCGTTGCGACCGCGGGCGCGACCGCCCAGACAATGACGTACGCGACGATTGCGGTGCCGCCCGCCAACCCCAACAGCACGAAGACGACTCCACGTCACGTCGGTGTTGAGATATTCGGCCAAGCCGGTGCAGACGCCGGCGATCTTCTTGCCCGATTCGATGCGCACGAAACGCTTCGCCATCGACGACCTCCGAACTACGCGCCGCGGCCGCACGATATCACACCGCACCGTATGCGCCGCCGGTCACCGCTTTGCGACCCGCCAAGCCCTTGGCACGTGCGTTGCCCGCAATGGACTTCCTTGGATTACGGAATCGGACGGCGACGCACGCCGCGCTGTGATCCGCGACTGCAAGCGCACGGACGACGCCGGATGCGTCGTACCCGGCGAAGGGAACTGCAGGATGAATGCACCGCATCGTGCCGCGTCGCGATGGATCGCGGCGGTCGGGCTCCTGGTGGCGGGCGCGAACGACGCCGCCGCCTTCACCACCGACGCGCGCCGTGTCGCCATGGGCGGCGTGCAGATTCCCGGCGGGCGCGAAATGGCGTCCGCCAACGTCGCTTACCAAACGATGCCGGCGCGCCACGGCGGGCATGGCGCCGCCATTCCTCTGCCGCTCGGATTGTTGCAACTCGCGACCGATTTCCCGACGCTCGATCCCAATGATCCGAACTTCAGCGCCGTGCGACTCGCGAACCTGGCGATCAATCCGCCCTTCTTCATGGAAATGTCGGAGCCGAGTCAACTGGATGGCGACATCGCGATCTCGATCGCGCGCAACTCGTTCGCGGTCGACTTCCAAGATGCGCAGCGATTGCTGCCACAACGGCCGCTGGATGCCGGCGGTGTCTACTCGCGACCGTTGGTCGGCTTGGGACTGCTCGGCGCCCGCACGTATCTGGCGCCGCTCGCGCTGTTGGAAGGCCACATCGCCTTCGACGACGCCATGTACGGAGTCTTGGCGCACGGCGAGCCGGTGCTGCCGAACTCGACCTATGAAATGAGCTCCGACGGCCAGACCATGGGCGGCGTGGGGTTCAATGCGGGCTATTCCGACGGCGGCTGGGGACGCGAGAACGGCGACGGTCTGTACCTGGGCGCGTATGCGAAGTACCTGCTCGGGTTCGCGTTCGCGCGCGCCGAGTCACGCTTCGGTCTCGCGTCCGGTGACACGATTTTCGGCGACGCGGATCCGCTCGACGTGGACTACGACGCGACGACGCGCTACGCGCCCTTTGGTCGCATGGGCCATGGCGTCGGCTTCGATACCGGCGTCGCCTATCGCACCGGCGCCGTCGACGTCGGCGTCGGAGTGCGCGATTTGGGATCGCACGTACGCTGGAGTTCGACCGAGGTCGAGCACAACTACTACGACGAAGTGACCGACCAAGAAGTCACCGAAACATTGCCCAGCTCGCCCTACACCGTGCGCTTGCCGACCACCACGACGCTGAACGTGGCGTGGAGCGGAACTCGAACCGTGCTCGCGGCCGACGTCACCACGAATCGTTGGAGCACCGAATTCCACGCCGGCGCCGAGCGCCGCGTTGGCCCGCTCGCGCTCCGCAGCGGCTTGCTGACCGATGCAGAAGCGCGGGTGCAATACGCCTGGGGCCTGGGACTCGGTCTCGGCGCCGTTTGGCTCGATCTCGGCTTCCAGACCCACAACCGCACGCTGACCGGCGAACGCGGTCTCACGTTCGGAACTTCGGTGGCGCTGCGATGACCGCCACGACTCCTTGGAGGAACGCCATGCAGGCGGTTGCAGTCCGTTCGATGCGAATCTTCGTGTGCGCGGCGGTGGCCACCGTGGTGGTCGCAGGTTGCGGCAACAATCGCGTCCTCGTGGACGTGGATGTGCGTAGCTTCCTGGACCCGAGCGATCTGGTGAACACCTACAACGCACCGCCGTTCATTCCGGCTTCGACACGCATCGACCCGATCCAAGTGAATTTGGTCGAGACCTTCGAGGACTTCGGCGCCGCTGATGCGGCGACGCTGGACATCGCCATCGACTACGTGAACAACACTGGCACGGGAACCGGAGACTTCACGCTGTACCTCGGGGATGATGCGTCGACGTTGTTCAGCACCGCGCCGGTCGCGACGTTGAACGTGAACTTGCAGCCCAGTACCACGACGACGGGCACGGTGCGGATCCAGGCCGATCAGCGCGTGCTGGACCTGTTCACCTCGCAGCGTTTGTTTTTGGGCGCCGACCTGGCTTGGTCGCCGAACGGAGTCGAGCCGTTGCAAGGCCGTTGCGTCATCACGGTGCTCACGGCGCGCGTCGCCTCGCGCTTGTCCATTTTCTGATTGGGCGGTTGCGTCAGCGCGCCGGCAGCAGCAGGGACGCGGGCGGCGTCGAGATTTCGCCTTGGCCGTCGATGGCGCGTACGTCGATGCGACGTTCGCCGTCGCCCGCCGGACGCCGCACCGTGAACACCGCCGCGGTCGAATCGCCTTCCGTTTGGATGAATCCCGGCGCCTGCCAGGTTCCGGGCCCGGTTTCAACCACCTCACGCACCTCGACCCGCGCCACGAAACCGTCGGAGGCGCGCGCGGTCACACTCACATTCACCAATTCGAGATCACCGTGCGGCACCGCCGGCGCACTCCGCATCGTCACCTCGGGCGGCGCGCGCAGCACTCCAGGCTCGACGCGCACGACTTCTTCCAAAGTGCGCTCGCGACCGCGAACGCGAACGCGATGCATCCCGGCGGGAAGCGTGACACGCTCGACGCGATCGAGATCCATGACCATTTGGATGAAGGCGTCGCCGGCGACGCGGCGCACGTGCGGCGTGATCGAGACCCCATCGGGCGACCGCTCGACATCGACGCGATCGAGGGCCCACGAACCGTCGGGGCCGATCGTTCCCACCAGCCGCACGGCCAGGGTTTCACTCGGTGCGATCTGGTGCGCGCACAGGACGCGTTCGATGTCCGCCAACTCGGTCACCGCAACATCCTGCGGTGCAGTCGCATTCTTGCCAGGGGTCGCCCCAGTGCGTTGGCGCTGTCCGCAACACGCCGCGACCAGCATCACGGCGATTCCGATCGCCGCTCTTCGCATGCCGCCACCCTTCCGCCCGCGTGCCATGTGGCCGCGTGCGTCGCGAGTCTGCGCGCCGTGCGCGCACGACGTCAACGGCCGGTGTCGTGCAGGATCAGCTTGGTCGACAGGGTTTCGTGCGCGGTCACGAGCCGTAGGACGTACATGCCTCTCCCGACACGCTGTCCGTTCTGATCGCGTCCATCCCAGGTGATCGCGTGCACGCC
>Ga0247727_10004140_pt1 | contig 31088 bp, 23 predicted proteins | sample WisWelCaveWW1625_FD_202498 | JGI IMG/M metagenome (GOLD analysis project Ga0247727, IMG submission 202498) | Biofilm microbial communities from Wishing Well Cave, Virginia, United States - WW16-25 | ecosystem: Environmental > Aquatic > Deep subsurface > Groundwater > Cave microbial mat | place... | reverse complement strand
CGTGGCGCTGCCGTGGCCACAAAGAACCACGAACCGACCGAAGTTTCTGGTCAACCCCATCATGCGCAGCCCGAACTCCACAGAGTTCGCCTGTTCGACTGGAGTGAGCCCCCAAGGTAATCCGGGTGGACGACCCTCGGTCACTTCAGTCCGAGACACGGCCCCGTCCTGATCCACGGGGTCTCTGTCCACCGAAATCTCGGTCGACACCGAGTGGCTAAACCATTGTCGCATCCATCCCTTCACGGTTTCGTGCGGCCTCCGCAGCAGCGTCTTGCCGATCAACCCGGCGCTAAAGAAAAACCCCAGCAAATCAATCAGCATGAGCGAACTGACCGGGTTCTGTTTCAGATCGTGAAACATCTGATCGCCGAGTCGGCGCCAGCGGGTTCCCGACGCATAGCTTCGCAGCGACTGGTCCTGTCCGGGCCGAGGCATTTCATTGACGGCAAACCTCGGCTTGAACAGTACCGGACAAAGTGGATTACGTTCTTCACTATCAAACGCCTGATGATGGATGAACATGCCAAAGAACCCGGCGAATCCGAAGGTTTCATAAGGTTCCTGGGCCTCGACATGACGGCGGAACGGTTCGGACCGCACGTCGATGCAACAAACGACTTGGGCGCGCGGACGCGATTCGATCCTAACCTGCTTGCCGCGATGAGCCGACAACCGAGCGATCAACTGTTCTCGGTAGTTCGCTTCGTAGGCTTCCAACCACACCGGGGCGTGTTGGTCCTCCGGAAACGCATCCAACCACCCGAGCAGAGTTGCGATGTTGGACGCAGGCAGCTCGCGTACTTCCGCCGCAGCCAATTCGAGAAACTGCGCGAGCCGGAACAGTCGCCAAGCGTCGCGACAAATGGCCGTCGTCACACTAGGCTGCGGGGTCGGGTCTACGTTTTTTCGGATTTGGTCGGAATGCGTCCTATTCGTAGACGAATGACGTTGGCCGGCCAAATCCGAAAAAACGTAGACCCGACCCCTCAATCTTGTGCAATACGACTCGATGGCGGCCAGAGTCCCGGCGATTCCCCACTCCCGCTGACAGATCGTTTCGGCAAGCTCCACTTCATAGAACAGGCGGACGGCCAGGTATTGAATCGGATCGATTACGTGTCCCTGCTGCCCAGGGTAATCGGGGTTTTCACCCAACCAACGAATGAAGCCCGCCCAGCCCGGCAACAGAGCCAAGTGGCGCGACAGGTATTCCGCCCATCGTTCGTCGGGCACTCCGAGCCGATTGAGGGCTGCGGCAATCGCATCCTCCGCCGCGTCGGGCAGATTGCGAACTTTTTGCGCGAAGTTCTTGATGCCGAGGAAGCGACCGGAAAGGTCCCGTTGCGCCAGCTCGCGCCAGCCCTGATAAAATCCGCCATCTCTGCCGGGCATGGACCAGCCAGCGATCCCCTCATCGACAAAGGCCGCGGTCCATTTCGTCATCTGGCCGTTGATCTGCTCGACGATCGAAGCGCCAGCCAATGAGTCCAACCAATCACCGACTGTCCGTTGGACGGGCAGCGCCACGTCTTGTGGTGCAGGCGTCCCGCCTGCCGCTAAATCGAGCCATCTTTCAGCAGGCGGGACGCCTGCACCACAAGAATCGTGCTGATCGTGAGAGTCGGCATCGAACCGATCAGAGAGCTGTAGAGCATCTAACGTGCTGCTCCACAAACTCGTCACGTACGACTCTTCAGCGTCTGCGAACTTTGGAGTGCGGTGGCTTGACACCGCTTTGGTTTGCCTGGGCTTTGCGTTTGGATCGATCCAAAGCGGTGTCAAGCCACCGCACTCCAAAGTTTGCCGCGCACGCTCCATGATCCGCCGTCTCGATTCGGCCGGAAGATCGTTTTGAAATCGCTTGGTCGCGCCTTCAGCGCCAAGCGTCCAAGTCAACAGCACGGGATCCAACGCCTCGAATCCAAAGAGAAGTTGCAAACGCAGCACATCCGCGGAGCCAATCTGACGAGTTCCGACCCGAACGAGAGTTTGAGTGTCAATTCTCGGCCCGACCCGTTGAAACGCCCGTTTGACATTCTCGTCCGTGATGCGTCCTTCCCGATAGAACTGGCGGTATTCGCTGTTGGGCAGGTATCCATTTCCGCCCAACAGATGCTTGGCCTCTCGAACGGCCCGATCAAAAGGCAAGTGTTCCAGCCCATGAAGGGGATTGCGCTTCGCAAAGCTCCTCATCGGCCAGAACGGCGCAATCGGCGCACTGGCCTCAGTGATCTGCTGGCGCAGCCGCTCCCGTCCTTCCGGGGAAAGCGTGTGCCGCACTTGCGTAGTTGATTCAGACCGCATGAGATCCTCTTGCTCTTTCCTTTGCCACGTCTCGTTCCTCACACTTGTTGGACAACGGCACTCCGTGGTTTTCGTCGCGCTGCCGTGGGATAAGCGGACAGACTTTGATGCTGTTCCAATCCGCTAATGACCAATTTAGAGCCAGCCTCTTTGAAATCACTTTGCACTTCGCTGAGCTTTTGCATCACGGTGTGACCCACAAAAACCGTGTCTGAAAAATCGACGACCACCACAGGCTCCCCCTTCAATCGCTCCAGTCTCTTCCTGAATGCGATCCAGGTGGTGAATATCGCGGCGTCTTTTACGGCAAGCTTGACGCCGTCCTGCTCGCTTCGCTGCTCGTCGATCCGCAACCGGAAGAACGAAAGAATCGGAACCCCGTGAAACAGGTGGATCACCACTTTGACGCAGATGCCAATCCCAATCCCGACCAGCAAGTCCGTCGCGAGCACGCCGATGATCGTCGAGACAAAGATGATGAACTGCTCGCGCCCCACTTTGTACATGTGGACGAACGATTGCGGCGAGGCCAAACGAAAGCCCGTAAAGACCAGCATCGCGCCCAACGCGGCCAGCGGGATCTGGTTGATCACTGCCGGCACCAGCGCGACGAAGACGAGCAAAAAGATCCCATGAAACATGTTGGAGAAGCGAGTCCTTGCACCGTTGTCGATGTTCGCTCGGCTCCGCACGATCTCCGAGATCATGGGCAGTCCACCCACCAGAGCGGCGGCGGTATTACCGACTCCGACGGCAAGCAGGTCGCGGTCGTGGTTCGTCCTTCTGCGCCACGGGTCGATCTGATCGACTGCCTCAGCGCTCAGAGCAGATTCCAGGCTCCCGATAACCGAAAACAGGATGATGTATTTCAAACCCACGACCGTCGTCACCCCAGAGAAGACTGGAAAGGTGATCGCGCTGAACATGTTCGCGGGCACGTCAACAAGGAGACTCGGTCCAAGCAGGTACTCCCGACCGCGGAACGAATAGGTATGTTCTTCGCTCAAGTTGAAGTACATCCCCAGCGGAACGGCAACCAGAAGGACCACCATCGGAGCGGGAATGACTTTAAGATTTGGATTTCGAATCCAAGGGTAGCCGAACAGGATGACCAGGCTGATGATGCCGATTAACGCCACAGCGGGATTCATGTCCATGACGAACTCTGGAATCTTGGCCATCAGTTCGAACGGCGTCCCCTGTGATCCCAAACCGAGCGTGACCGGAAACTGCTTGAGAAAGATGATTACTCCGATCGATGCCAGCAATCCGTGAACCGCCGACGTGGGGAAGAACTCTCCAAGAATACCGACCCGGAAAACGCCGAAGAGAATCTGAATAACGCCCGCCGCCACGCCCACGCCCAGCGCCATCCGATAGGCCTGAACATCCGCCGCGGGATCCTCCCCCCCCGTAAAGCCAAACTCGGTCACACACCCAATCGCAATCACAATCAGCCCGGCCGCGGGTCCCTTGATCGTCAGTTCCGAGTTGCTGAAAAAGGGTGCCAGCATGCCACCGATGATCGCCGTGAAAATCCCGGCGATGGCTGGGTATCCGCACGCCAGCGAAATCCCCAGGCACAGCGGCAGCGCGATGAGGAAGACGAGGAAACCGGAAAGCAGATCGGACTTCCAGTAGGTGCGAAGTCCTGCAAGCGTGCCTTTCGGCACTTGGTTTGGTTCCAGGTTCATTGGCGAGTGAGCTTTCTGCCGTGCCGTGGGCGCGGTGAAACAGTCGGCGCCTGTCGGCATTGGGGGGAGGATGGACGAACAGTGTCGTGAGAAACCGCACCGCTGAAACAGGCCGCGCGGTTACCCCACTAGCGTTGCTCGCAGTTTCGAAACGCTGGGGTGGACTTGATTAGGAAAGGGCTGGCGGAGCGCGGGGGGGAAGGGGTGGACCAAGAGCCTCAGTGAGAGCAAACTGCTCTTCGACAATCCAGAGTCGTCCATGGCGGCGAAACTCTGGTTGGGCCTGGTGATCGACGATCTCGCTGGATCGCCGTTCATGGCATCGCTTTGTCCGAGACGATTCCCGCCGAGTTTTCGTGGCTTCATGAAAAACAAGATTCTCGCCTTCAGACTCCGTCGCTTCAGCGACTCTTATGAGATTCCGGCTTCCAACCGCCATGCCTCCATACGCGGCCAGAACCAGAAGGAGGGTGAAGGACCGAATCAGCCAGTTTTTCAGGTTCGGAATCCCCGGCACAACTTGTCTCCGCAGTCTGAACTGTGGACTACAGTGTAATGCTTCAGTGTTATGCTTCGACAAATGGAACAAAATTCAAGCAACACTGATAGCATGCCTGGCGGAGACGCGTCAATGCCTGATTGCACGTGTGCATGTCCTACGACCGATCCGCAGTCTGCGATAGCGATGGTGTTGCTATGACACAAACAGCCGCTGGCGCGCCGCGGCGGAGATGGCCACGACGGCGGGGTGCTTGAGCTTCCGCTCGACCGAAATGGCATAGAATCGCTCGCGGACTGCGTCGATCCGGCCGACGACCTGAACGCCATATTGACGGCGAACCGGATCTTCGATCGCACTCGGGGCTGCGAACAGGCCCACGCCCGCGTGACCGAACGCTTTGAGCAAAGCGCTGTCGTCGAATTCGCCGCGGATCAGCGGGCGGATTCCTTCGGAGTCGAACCACTGGTCTAGCGCGGACCGCAGCGCGGAGTTGTGTCGCGGCAACAGAAAGGGCGCCCCGTCGAGCGAGCGGGGAAAGCGGCGGCGATGTGCTGGCGCTAGAGACGGCGTGCCGAAGATCGTAACACCACATTCGCCCAGCAGGTGATTGAACGCCCGCACTTCGACGCCGGGCGGCACCGGCGCGTCACTCAAAACCACGTCCAGCGCGTGCAGCGACAGCTCGGCCAGCAACCGCTCGGACTTGTCTTCCAAGCAGACAACTTGCACCGGTTCGGGGAGCTGAAGGGCGGGTTCGACCAGTCGATAGGCGATCAACTTCGGCAGGGCCTCGACAACGCCCACCAGCAGGCGGGCCGGTCGGCTGGTGGGCCGCCCGCGGACCGAATCCATCAGGTCCCGGCCGAGCGAGAAAATCTCGTCCGCGTAGCGATAAACGTTCCGGCCCGTCTCGGTGAGCACCAAGTTGCGGCCGGTCTTGCTGAAGAGCTTCTCGCCCAACGACCGTTCCAGGGAGCGCAATTGGTTACTGATCGTGGGCTGCGACAAGTGCAGCTTCTCGCTGGCCCGCGTCACGCTTCCGTCGCGCGCGACGGTCCAAAAGTACAGCAGATGGTGGTAATTCAGCCATTGCACGGTGACCAGCTTACATTCCAATTTTGAATGGTTCAACCCACAAGATTCAATTAGTCGTCTTCCGTGGAGCCCCGTACAAAGGTGCATGGCGATGCAACTGGGAAGCGCGACCAACGTGATGTGTGAGGTCTAGATTCAATCCAGGAGGGAGAGTCATGTTGGTCCTTACTCGGCGTGAGGGAGAAGTCATCGTGATTGACGGAGCTATTCGCATCACCGTGGTCGGAGTGAAGGGCGAGAAGGTTCGCCTGGGTATAAGTGCTCCGGCCAATGTGCGAGTGGACCGCCAGGAAGTCCATGAGCAACGCGCGCAGTGGGCCGCACTGGGTACCGAGCCGTGCCGCAGTGCCTGTGTGAACCCGCCGCCCAGCAGCCGCGAAAAGGAACTTCCATGAGAATCGTGGTCCACAGCAAGAAGCTCCAGACGGATGAGTCTGTGCAAGAGTACTTGGATCGCCGACTACGCTTCGCCCTCAGCCGATTCTCGCCGCGCATCGCGCGTGTGGCCGTGCACCTGGCTGACATCAACGGCAAGCGTGGGGGCGTCGATAAGCGGTGCCGCATCGTGGTGGGCCTCGTTCCGTCCGGCCGGGTTCAGGTCGAGGACACGGACGACGACCTGCACGCCGTGATAGCCCGTGCTGCAGACCGAATCCAGCACGCGGTCGGGCACGAACTCGAACGGCGACGCGATGGCGCACGAACCCGATCGGTGACGCGCGGAGACGACTGAGTGAGGGAGTGGCCATGCGAATCGAGATTCACGCGAAGAAGATCGCGGTAGACGACTCGCTGCGAGCGGACATCGAGCGACGGCTCAGTGTGGCCATCGGGCGATTTGCCGAATTCATCGGTCGCGTCACCGTTCACCTGGCAGCGAGCAACGGGGCCGGCCACGCGGGGCACAAGCAATGTCGTATCTGCGTGACATTGAAGTCGTGGGGCAACGTGGAACTCGCGGAGTCGGACGCTGACCTCAATGCCGCCACCGCGCGTGCGACGAGCCGGCTGGGGTTGGCTGTCGCCGGAGAGTTGTGGCGTCAGCGCGAGTCCCAGCGGAATTACCGAGTCAGCGAGGCGTGACCAGAATAACCTGTCGGAGAAACGGTGTGGTGGGCGTGAGATGCCTCACTCCGTAGCGGTGCCGCGTATCGTACTCTCACCAACGCGGCCCGCATTCTCCGGCAGGCTTCCGGGCGGCGTGCAACATCAAGGAGGAAAACGATGGGAATGGACGACGCCACGATAAGGAAGAACGAAGAACTGGAGCGGTCTATCGAGCGACAAATCGTGCAGCGAACCTGGTCGCGAATTCATCGCCTCCACGTCGAGGTGGTTGAGGGACGGATCGTGGTACACGGCTGCACCTCGTCGTACTACGTCAAGCAGCTCGCGCTACAGGGCGTACTGGACGTTCTGGGTTCGGCGGACTCGGTTTGCGTGGACTTGGACATTGAGGTCGCGTCGATCGCGCCACGGGCGACGTGCGGAAGATAAGTTCGGTGGGCAGGAGCACCCCTCACCCCAACCCCTCTCCCCCGCCGCGGGGGAGAGGGGCAGGGGTGAGGGGGCTGGCCGCCGCGACTGCTTCCTGCCCGCCACATTGCAAGGTTAAGTAGGTTGTTGCTTGGCAGAAGGCCAGAGGATCCATGAATCACCAGGTGTATCTTTGGCTCGGTTTCGGAGCCTTTGTGTTGACGATGATGGTGTTGGACCTCGGCGTGTTTCATCGCAAGGCCCACGTGACATCGTTGCGCGAAGCGGCCATCTGGACGGCCGTGTGGGTCTCGGTCGCGCTGGCTTTTAACGGCGTGATCTGGTGGGACCGCGGCACGGTGTCGGCGGTCGAGTTCCTGACCGGCTACATCATCGAGTGGTCGCTGTCGATGGACAACGTGTTCGTCTTCGCGGTGATCTTCAGCTACTTCGCCGTGCCGCCGCAGTACCAGCACCGCGTGCTGTTCTGGGGCATCCTCGGCGCGGTGGTCATGCGGCTCGTCTTCATCGTGGCCGGAGCAGTTTTGTTGGAACGGTTCCATTGGCTGATCTACCCGATGGGTGGGTTCCTGGTGCTGACGGGCATCAAGCTGTTTCGCGATCGCGGCAAAGAGTCGGACATCAGCAAGAACTTCGTCCTTCGGTTAGCCACGCGCTGGTTGCCGGTGACCAGCGACTACGTCGGGCAGAAGTTCTTTGTTCGGCAAAGGTTCGTCAAGATCCAATCGCTCACGGTGGCATCCACCTCGAAGGGATCGGGCGACCTTCACACAATGGTTCGCCAGGAGCGCGTCCGTTGGTTGAGTGGATGGGTCGCCACGCCGCTCTTTCTGGTGCTGCTCGTGGTGGAAGCGACGGACGTGGCGTTTGCCGTGGACTCGATTCCGGCCATCTTCGCCGTGACCCGCGACCCGTTCATCGTCTTCACCTCGAACGTCTTCGCGATCCTGGGCCTGCGGGCGCTTTACTTCCTGCTGGCCGGCGCGATGAAGCTGTTTCGCTATCTCAGCGCCGGGCTGGCCGCGATCTTGTGCTTCGTGGGTACCAAGATGCTGATCTCCGGGTGGTATCACATTCCGATCGGTGTCTCGCTCGGCGTGGTCGGTGGCATTTTGGCCCTGGCGGTTCTGGGATCGCTGCTGGTCTCGAAACTGGAAAACGGCCGCGCGGTCGCGCAACCGGTTGTGGACAACGAGCGCGTCGAGGTGGAGGCTTGAGGCAGCACTTATCCTTGTGGCGGGTCTCGCACCAGCGGCAGGCGTAGGACGACCACCAACCCGACCAGGGCCAAGACGATGAGCAGGATGAGCAGAGGAAGTGACAGCTCGCCGAATAGGATGCTGGCGGCCACCGTACCCAGGAGGACGGTCACGGCGGTGACCCTGACGTGAAGGCGAACACCCCGATGCTGTTGCCAGTCGCGCAACAAGGGGCCAAACAGACGGGAGCGGAGCAGTCGCTGGTTCAGCGCCGGCGAGGAGCGGACGAAGCAAGCACTGGCGACGAGCAGGAACGGGGTCGTGGGCAGCACCGGCAAGGCAGCTCCCAAACCTGCGAGCACGACGAACAGACACCCGAGCGAGATATACGCGCCGCGCCACACTCCGCTGGCAACCTTTGGGTGTTCTTGGTCCTGCACGTTTTTGCTTTCGCGTTCGGTGTGCCTCGACCACAACATGACGCGAATTGTACTACAAAGCCTCTTGTGGCAGGCAACTGGCTGGCGGCTACACTGAATCGGTTCGTCGGCGTCGGCGCCAGCGCTTGCCGGTGTCAGATGGCTGGGTGTACAAAGTGGAAGCACTCGCCTTGACGCCGAATCTTCAAGATAAAAAGGACAACAGACCATGAACAATGCTCGCGTAGGCATTTTGATGGGCAGTGATTCGGACCTCGAAACGATGAAACAGGCGGCGACGGCGTGCGAAGAGTTTGGCGTCGCGTGCGAAATCCGCGTGCTGTCGGCGCACCGCACCCCGGACGACACGGCGGACTACGCGCGAACGGCGGCGGATCGTGGAATTGAGGTGATCATTGCCGGGGCCGGCGGCGCGGCACATCTGCCCGGCGTCGTCGCGGCGAGCACGACGCTGCCGGTGATCGGCGTGCCGATTCAGTCGAAGGCCCTGAACGGCCTCGACTCGCTGCTCTCGATCGTTCAAATGCCGCCGGGCGTGCCGGTCGCCACGGTCGGCATCGGCGCCGGCCGCAACGCGGGATTGTTGGCCATCCAGATACTCGCCAATGGGGACCCGTCGCTACGGTCGCAGCTTGCCAAGTTCAAGGACCGCTTGGCCGCGGAGTCGCGGGCAAAGAACCAGGGGATTCACTGACCGGAAAAGTGGCATGAGGCGCGCGCCCTGCATCAGTCATCCCATGGTTTTTTCTTAGAACTCGTCCACGACCTCGCCCCCGTTGCGCGTGCCCAGTGCCCGGTAAATCGTGATGCTCATTTCGCCGCCGATCATGCGGCACGAGCCGTCCATCAGTAGGAAATGGGCGCCGCCCGGATGAAACGAGAAGAAACTGCCCGGACTGTTCGCGCGATCGGTCGGCGTCCGCGACGTGACGCGAATGTGGGCCAGCACCGCCGAGATGGTCGGTCGAAATCGGAAGCTCGGCAGGGCGGGGTTATAGTCCAGCGCGGTCGGGCTGTACACCGTCTCTTGGCCCGACACCGGACCGACCCAACTGTTTTCGGAAAAGCGGCTCATGCGTTCGCCGATGCCAATCGTGTTCGACGTGCCGTCGGTGATGTCGCCCAATCGAATCCGACTGTTGCGATGAAACACGCCGGTGAACGCGGGGTCCTCATACGCCGTGTCCCCCAAACCGCCCACGTAGCTGCACACCGACGCATCCGTAATCGGCAGCGGCGGATTCACCTCAGCCGGCGGGTTGCCGGAATCGGTGAGTTGGATGATGCGCGGGCCAGTATCCGTGGGGCAGAGGAACGTGCCCACGTGGGTGCGGCGGGCCGTGCTGTTGGCCGTGTGCGCGATCGCCAGATCAAAATTGACGCTTTGATAGAGGTTGTTCTCTTCGAGATGAGGCAGCATCATGGCGAAGAAGCTCCAACCGGGAGTGAAGTCCGCCGCCGAGGTGCCGGGGCCGGACGCCGAGGCGATGATGCCAGGCGGCAGGCAAGCGTGGCTGTCGTGGTAATTGTGCAGCGCCAGGCCCATCTGCTTGAGGTGGTTCACGCACTGGGAGCGGCGTGCCGCCTCACGTGCCGCCTGCACCGCAGGTGCGAGCAGGGCGACCAGGACGCCGATGATCGCCATCACCACGAGCAACTCGATAAGCGTAAAGCCTGAACCGTTTGCCGTGAACCGCTTCATGGTTTTCCTCCATCCATCAAACAAGGTGTCTCGCCCTCAAGGCCGCGACGGGCGATTATTAGCTCAGGCCATCTTATTTATCCTTGGCTAACTTATCTGTCAAGCCCACAACCCTTGCCAAAGCGGGGCCAAGCGGTAAGTTTGTTGCACTATGCCAAGTAAAGCAAAACGCAGCCGGGCCACGGCCGGCCAACCGGACGAGGCCCAACGGGCACGGCACCACCAGCAGACGCGCCGCGCGCATCACGCGGAGGTGGCCGAAGACTACGTCGAGGCGATCGCGGACCTGGTCGCTGCGCGCGGCGAGGCCCGCACGGTGGAGATCGCCCGTCGCTTGGGCGTCACTCCGGTCACGGTGGCAAAAACCCTGGCGAGGCTGCGACGCGCCGGCCTGGTGTCGCAACAGCCCTACCGCTCGGTGTTCCTCACCGAACGCGGCATGAAGATGGCCGCCGAATCGAAGCGACGGCATCAAATCGTCGCAAACTTTCTCGTCGCCCTGGGAGTCCCCTCGCCCGTCGCCCAGGGAGACGCGGAAGGAATCGAACATCACGTGAGTGCCGAGACCCTGCGAGCTTTTGACGAGTACATCCGCAGAGTAGCCGGGAATTAGCGCGGGCCCGAAGGACGAACACTGCAACAGGAGCGACATCCCGAGCGTGAAGCAAATCCGAAAACTGCTGGCCACGAATCGAAGTGAGATTGCGATTCGCGTGTTTCGCTCGGCGCACGAACTGGGCATTCGGACCGTCGCGGTTTACTCGCACGAAGACCGCTACGCGCTGCATCGGTTCAAGGCGGACGAGGCGTATCCGATCGGACGGACGGGTGAGCCGGTGCGGGCATACTTGGACATCGAGGGAATTCTGGCGGTGTGCCGGCAGCACGGCGTCGATGCGATTCATCCGGGCTACGGTTTTTTGTCCGAGAACCCGGAGCTGGCGCGGGCATGCCAGCGCGAGGGGATTACATGGGTCGGCCCGCGCGTCGAGCTGCTCGAGAAGCTCGGCGACAAGATCGCGGCCCGCGAGATTGCTCGGTCCGTCGGTGTGCCGGTGCTGTCGGGCAGCTCGAAGCCGATCCGCAATTTGGACGACGCGCGGCGAACCGCCGAGCGGCTGGGCTACCCCGTGATCCTCAAGGCTTCCCACGGCGGCGGCGGGCGCGGCATGCGCGTCGTCGCCAGCGCGAAGGAACTGGCCGCCGCGCTCGATTCGGCCCAGCGCGAGTCGCAGCAGGCGTTCGGCAGCCCCGACGTGTTCCTGGAAAAACTCGTCGAGCGGGCGCGGCACATCGAAGTGCAACTGCTCGGCGACCAGTACGGCAACCTCGTGCATCTCTACGAGCGCGACTGCTCGCTGCAGCGGCGGCATCAGAAGATGGTCGAGTGCGCCCCATCGCTAAACCTTGCCGCGGAGCTGCGCGAGGCGATCTGCCAGGCGGCGCTGGCGATCGGCCGAAGCATGCGCTACGAGAGCGCCGGCACGGTTGAGTTTCTGCTCGACGTGGACAGCGGCCAGTTCTATTTCATCGAGGTCAACCCGCGAATCCAGGTCGAGCACACGGTCACCGAGGTCGTGACCGGCGTGGACATCGTCAAGGTTCAACTGCTGATCGCGCAGGGCATGCCCTTGAGCGACCCGGAAATCGGCCTCGCGTCGCAGGATGCCGTGATCACGCACGGCCACGCCTTCCAGTGCCGTGTCACGACCGAGGACCCGGAGAACAACTTTCTGCCCGACTACGGCCGCCTCAATCACTATCGCTCGGCGAGCGGCTTCGGCATTCGGCTGGATGCGGGCACGGCGTTCTCGGGCGCGGTGATCACGCCGTTTTACGATTCGCTGTTGGTGAAGGTCACCGCGTGGGGAACGCGATTCATCGACGCGGCCCGCCGCATGGAGCGCGTGCTGCAAGAGTTTCGCGTGCGCGGCGTGAAGACGAACATCCCGTTCTTGATCAACCTGGTCACGCACCCCTCGTTTCTGAACGGCCTGTGTACAACGCGGTTCATTGACGACACGCGCGAACTGTACGTATTTCCGGCCCGCAAGGACCGCGCGACGAAGTTGCTGTCGTACATCGGCGACGTAATCGTGAACGGCAACTCACTGGTCAAAGGCCGGCCGCGCCCGACGCGCCGTGACCCCGCCCCGGTGCCACACGTCGCGTCCGAAAAAGGGGTCGGGAGTCGTTTGTGCGAAGCACCCGGAGGGCCGTTCCGGCAAACGACTCCCGACCCCTTTTTCGGACCAGTGCCGCCGGGCACTCGTCAGCGACTGCAGGAATTCGGCCCGGATGGTTTCAACAAGTGGGTGTTGAAACAGAAGCCGCTGCTCGTGACCGACACGACGTTTCGCGACGCGCACCAATCGCTGCTCGCCACGCGCATGCGCACGTACGACATGCTGGCGATCGCCGACGCGTACGCGCGGCTGTGCGCGCAGATGTTCTCGATCGAGATGTGGGGCGGGGCCACGTTCGACACGTCCATGCGGTTTCTCAAAGAGTGTCCATGGCAGCGGCTTCATGAGCTGCGCGAGCGGATTCCCAACATCCTGTTTCAGATGCTGCTGCGGGCGTCGAACGCCGTCGGCTACACGAACTACCCGGACAACGTCGTCGTGGCGTTCGTCAAGGAGGCGGCCGACTCGGGCATCGACCTGTTCCGCATCTTCGACGCACTCAACTGGCTCCCGAACATGCGAGTGGCGATGGACGCCGTGCTCGAAGCCGGCAAACTGTGCGAGCCGGCGATTTGCTACACCGGCGACATCCTCGACCCGGCCCGGCCGAAGTACAACTTGAAGTACTACGTCGGGCTGGCCAAAGAACTCGAAAAGATGGGCGCCCATATCTTGGCCATCAAGGACATGGCCGGGCTGTGCAAGCCGTACGCCGCCGAGTTGCTCGTGCGGACGCTCAAGCAAGAGATCGGCATCCCGATTCATTTCCATACGCACGACACGAGCGGCGTACAGTCGGCGGCGGTGCTGAAGGCATCCGAGGCGGGCGTGGACATCGCCGACGCCGCGGCCGCGCCGTTCTCCGGCATGAGTTCGCAACCGAACCTCGATTCGCTCGTCGAGTCGCTGCGATACACGCCGCGCGACACGGGAATCGACCCCGACCGGCTGCGGCAGATCTCGCGCTATTGGGAACACGTGCGCGAGTTCTATGCCCCGTTCGAGGCCGGCGTAAAGGCGTCGAGTTCCGAAACCTACCTGCACGAAATGCCCGGCGGCCAGTACACGAACCTACTGGAACAAGCGGCGGCCGTGGGGCTCGCCGACCGCTGGCCCGACGTGTGTCGCATGTACGCCGAGGTGAATCGCCTGTTCGGCGACATCGTCAAGGTGACGCCCACTTCGAAGGTGGTCGGCGACATGGCACTCTTCATGGTTGCCAACGGCCTGACGGCGTCCGACGTGCTCGACTCGAAGCGCGACTTGGCGTTCCCGGAGTCGGTCGTGGACCTGATGGCCGGCCGCCTCGGCCAGCCGCCCAGCGGGTTCCCGCGCGCACTGCAGCGTCGCGTGCTGAAGGGCGAGAAGCCGTTGCGAGGCCGGCCCGGCGCCAGCCTACCGCCGGCCGACTTCGAAACCGCGGCCGCGACGGTGCAAAAACTTGTCGGTCGCCCGGCGGAACTGCGCGAGATCGTCTCGCACCTGCTTTACCCGCGCGTGTTCCAGGAATTCGCCGCCCACCGGCAAGGCTATTCCGACACCAGTGTGCTGCCCACGCCCGTCTTTTTCTACGGCATCGAGAAGGGCGAAGAAGTGTCGCTCGAAATCGAGCGCGGCAAGACGCTGATCACCAAATTCCTCAACGTCAGCGAACCGCACCCGGACGGCCGGCGCACCGTATTCTTCGAGCTGAACGGACAGCCGCGCGAGACCACCGTGCAAGACCATTCGCTCGAAGTCGAAGTCAGCCGCCACCCGAAGGCCGACCCATCCGACCCACGCCAGATCGCCGCCCCGATGCCCGGCCTGGTCGTCACCGTCGCTGTTCGTTCCGGCGACGCGGTGACCAAAGGTCAAAAGCTGGCCGTTCTGGAAGCGATGAAGATGGAAACCGTGCTCACCGCCCCACTCGCAGGCCGCGTGGCCGACGTGCTGGTCACACCCGGCACGCTGGTCGAGGCCGGTGATTTACTCGTGAAGCTGGAGTGAGCCATGCCCACCGTGCAAACCACCGCACGCCAACAAACTGCTTTTGATCTCGGCCGCATCAAGCAGGAGTCGTTCGTTCGGCAGGTGCTATTCCACCCCGTGCTGCCGTCGACGAATGATTTCGCGCTGGACCTGGCTGCCCAACAGGAGTTGGCCACACCCGTGCTGGTGTTGACCGAAACGCAGACGGCTGGCCGCGGGCGTGGCAGCAATCGCTGGTGGTCGCAGGAGGGCGCTCTGACTTTCTCCCTCGTGCTGGATGGCCCAAGCGAAAAAGGGGACAGGTCCAATTTGCCGGAACGGCCCGAAGGGTGCTCCGCACCAATTGGACCTGTCCCCTTTTTCGCTCGTGTGTCACTCACCGCGGCCCTGGCGGTGTGTCAGGTGCTGGAGCAACTCGTGCCGCACATTCCGTGTGGAATCCGTTGGCCGAATGATGTGCATTGCGCCGGCCGAAAGATCTGCGGCGTCTTGCCCGAGTTGGCGCAGCCGCCGCGTGAACCACGGAACCGAATCGTTGAGCCGCCAATTCCTGCCCGCCTCGTATTGGGCGTGGGCGTCAACATTAACAACTCGCTGGCGGCAGCGCCGCCGGACGTGCGAACAGTCGGGACTTCGATGTTCGACGTGACGGCCAAATACTACGCCCTGACCGACTGCCTGTTGCAGGTGCTGGAGCGACTTTCGGGCGGGCTCGATGCACTGGCCGCAGACGATCCACGCATGGCCGAAGCATGGTCACGACGATGCTTGCTTCGAGAGCGCATGGTTGAACTTCGAGTCGGCCCGCGCCTGGTGCAAGGTGTTTGTCAAGGTATCGATCGCGACGGCGCCCTGGTGCTCCAAACCCCGCGTGGAAACGAACGATTCATGGGTGGAGTCGTCACAGCCGTGAAGTAGCCAATTGCCCTCGCCACAAACAACGAGCAGGGGTCAGGTCGTCTGATTTCTGTTTTGGATCCCTGAAATCAACAATCAGGTTGGTCGCTGCAATGTGATCACAAACCACGTCGGTCGCAAACTCGCCAAGCCAAAACAGAAATCAGAAGACCTGACCCCACCGGGAGAGTGGGATTCTACCGATTGTGCCGTGCGTAACGGCGCCCGGACGCACGGATCGAAACTTCATAACAGGTTGACGCGGGAAATCCGATAAATGTCGTATCACGATCCCATTCGCGACGCCCGGCACTCATCGACCGGGAAGCACAAAGGGGGCATCGATGGTACGACTGACTTCCAGATCGCCTATGTGCGTCGGCCTCGGCGTCGTGATTCTTGGTTCCGCGTTGCCGGCGATATCCGGCGAAAACGATGCTCCAGAGCCCAGCGCCAGAGCGGTGGCCTTCTCGCGGAGTTCCGACGCCGACGTTCAAAAGCAGTTACAAGAAATGCGGCTCATGATCGAGCAGCAAAACCGCGTGATCGAGCAACTTCAGAAAAAGCTTGACGAGAATGAGCCGACGCTCGCTCGGCCGCTGGTCGTGCCGACGGGCGGCAGCGCGTCCGCCGCGAACCCCATCGAACCGATCACGAGCGATGAACTCGACGCGCGGATCGCCGCGGCCATCGGCAACTATCAGGCGAAGGCCGACGCTTCCGCAGCCAGCAACACGTTCGACGTCGGCAAAAGCCTGGACTTGAAAACGAGCTGGCAGCACGGGCTAGTCGCGGAGTCGGCGGACAAGGCGTTCAAGGTACACGTCGGCGGGCGCACGCAGTTTGACACGGTCTATATGCACGGCGACAGCGACGTGGAAGACGGCGCGGGCGGCACCGGCGAGATCATGGATGCCGTCAACTTCCGCCGCGCCCGCTTGGCAATCGAGGGCACGTGGTACGAAGTGATTGACTTCAACTGCGAGTACGATTTTCTGAACACGACCGGTTCGCCCGCTCCCGGCTCGAATACGCCGGTGCCGACCGATCTCTGGGTCACGATCACGCACCTGCCATGCGTCGGCAACCTGCGAATCGGCAATCAGAAGCCGCCGATCAGTTTCGAGCACCTGACGAGCAGCCGGTTCCTCAACTTCATGGAGCGGTCGTACACATTTGATGCGTTCATCGGCGGCCTCGACAACGGCTTCCGGCCCGGCGCGTCGGTTTTCAACACGGCACTGGACGAGCGAATGACCTGGGCCGTCGGCGTCTTCAAGAATCAGAACCGCGGGTTTGGTTGGAACGTCGGCGACGGCGAAGGGGACGTGACCGGCCGGTTGACGTACTTGCCGTGGAACTCAAATGACGGCCGCTGCCTCTTGCACGTCGGCTTGGGCGCTAGCCACCGCGATCTCGACGACGATGAGGCCCGATTCCGCTCGCGCACGCTGTTGCGCAACGGACCCGGCCACCTGCACACCGTGCTCGCCGAAGCCCGCATGACCGGCGACGACCAGGACCTGATCGTGCCCGAAGTTGTACTGGTCCACGGACCGTGGACCGTGCAATCCGAATATTTAGCGACATGGGTACACGGCGTCGATTCGCGGATCACGCCCGGTCCGGGCACGCCGCTCGACGCCGGCACCTACTTCGCCGACGGCTGGTACGTCGAAGTTCTGTATTTCCTGACCGGCGAGAACCGCGTGTACGACACGAAATACCCGCGCTTCGGCCGCGTCGTGCCGAACGAAAACTACTTCTATGTCCCCGGCGAGCACGGCCCGCTCCTCGGCCGCGGCGCGTGGCAAGTCGGCGCCCGCTACTCGACGATCAACCTCAACGATGCCGGCATCAACGGCGGAGAACTTGACGACGTGACGCTCGGACTCAACTGGTTCTTGAACCCGAACCTGAAACTCCAGTGGAACTACACATGTGCCTGGCGTGACGCCGCCGACGACACGAGCGACGGCAACGTTCACGGCTTCGGAATGCGTGTGGCATTCGACTTCTAAAGGAGTGCGCGATGCGACGACCGAAGCTTCAGATCATTGTTGGCGCCGTGGCAGCTTGCGTGGCGACGATGCACATCGCCGCGGCTGCGGAAGGACTCGGCCGCGTGATCGGTCACAAATCAAGCGGCGATCCTCGCTGCGGGGAAGTCGTCCTCCAGGACGTCAGTTGCAAAGTCTGCAAGCCGGTGCCGGACAAGAAAAAGGTGACCAAGATCGTCTACGAGTGCAAAGAAGAATGGTACTGCCTGCCCCAATGTCCGTGCCCGCTGCACATCGGCAAGCACGATTGCTGCGACTCGTCCGGCGCCACGTGCCCGACTTGCGAGAAGCCGCGTTGCCGCCGCGTGCTGATCAAGAAGATCGTCACCGAAGAAAAACCGACCACAAAATGCGTCGTCGAAACGGTGACGGACCGAACACCGTGACGGATCGATTGACGCAATCCACTGCCGTTTCAGAATACGAGTTGAAACTGCGTCCGAACCAGCCACCCGGCGTCGCCCGCCAGGACGTTCAGCGTGGACGATTCGATCGGCGAGCCGTTCAAGTGCGTGACGTCGAAACCGAGCTTCAGGTTGTGCCCGCGGATGTACCACGTCATGCCGCCGGCGACTTCATCCGTGCTGTGTTCCGCGTCACCGAGCGTCCATGAATCGCCTACCATTCGCGACCAGCGGGCGGCAACTTCCAGCCGCTCCGGCACAAGGAAGTAACCCGTTTGGAGAACGAATCCGTGATCGAACCGGTCGGTCACCGGCGCGCCGGCGAACGCAGTAAGCTGCCGGAAGTAATACTCGCCCAGCATCGAGAGACCGCGGTACTTGAAATTCGCGTCAACCGCGTACAGCATCACGCCGAATTCATCGACCGTGGCGGGAACGACATCGACCACAAACGGATTCACGCCGGAATCGCCGATAGCGGGAATTTCCGAGAATTCCAGAAACCCATCGTCGCGGTCCACGCGGGTGAAAGCGACCGCGGCACCGATCTTCACCGCCGGACGTTCGTGCCAGCTCAGGTCCGGCTCGCCGTCCGTACCCCACTCGCCAAGAAGTTCCGACGAAACGCGGGCCGCGTAGCCAGGATTGCGGTCGAGTCCGCCAGTGCGGTTGGGAGTAAACCCGTCGTCGCGAATGCCGTTGCTGAGTGCAATCTCCCAGGCAACGGGCCGGTCGAGCACCGAACCCGTTCCCGTCAATCCGACCGCGATGCTGCGATTGACGTCGAAAAAATCCGAGGCCGTCGCGCGGTCCACGAACTGAAGCACGAATCCCGAATCCTGCCGCGCTCGCGTGAACGGCAGCCGATATTTGCCTAGCCTCATGACAAGCGAGCCGGCGTCGAGATCGAGCAGCGCGTGGCCGAAGTCATACCTCAAAGCGTAATCGATGAAGTCGGCGGTCGAGGCATCGTCCGTGTCGCCGTCGAGTTGAGCGAGATAGCTGAAGTCGGGCGAGAATGCCTGACCGCTGAACACGAGTCGCGCCCGCTCCAGCTCCAGATTGTTTTCGTCACTGGTAGGGCCTTGCGAGTCAAACGCCGTATGACGCAGTTGCAGCCGGCCGTTGACCTGAAGCAAGAACGGTGTACCGTCCTTGTGGGTCACACCGGCTGGGCTTGCGATGAAAAAGCCGTTGGAATAGCCGAAATCCAACCCGCTCGGCCGCGACGGATTTGCATTCGCGTCGCCCTCTTCGCCAACCGACCTGAGATTCCGAACATTCCGGGGAGCGATGACCAGCGGCGCGATGAGCAGCTCGGCGGGTTCGATCTCGTCCCTATCGCGATCCTGATCCGATTCAAACGACGATCTCGCGGGAATCTCCGCCAAACGCGTCTGTTCATCGAGACGCCGTTGCTGCGCTTCGATCACGCGTGACTGTGCATCGATCTGCCTCTGTTGTTCGCCGAGCCGGAGTTCAAGCCGCCGAATCTCGTTCCGCCAATCGTCTTGTGCCTTGGCAGTCGACGAACTAAGAAAGATTATCGCGGCCAATGTGGCTAGCCTCCACCACTTCATGGCTGCCTTTCAGTCGAATCTACAGACTCGTGAGTTGTCTCAGCCAACGACTGGCCAAGTGCCGTGTGCAGCCGAAACTGAGCCTGGTTGTACTCGATCACAGCCGAAAGGTATTCGCGACGTGTTGTGGCGAGCGATTGAATGGCCTGAAGCACTTCGATGGGCAGTCCCTGCTTTTCGAAGATGCGGGTTCGGTTGAGTTGAAATGAGTTCTCTGCCCGCTTGACGGCCGCGCGAGCCAGTTCAATCTGCTTGCGGCGCGATGTGACCTGAGCGTGTGCCTGGGTCACTTCCGACGCGACGCGGTCCATCATGGCAACTTCCGCGAGTTTCGCCTGCTCAAGTTGCGATCGGCGTTCCTGCGTGAGGGCTTTGTCGCCGAGGCCGAGATTGCGCAATTCCCAGAACAGCATCGCATCAAAATCCGTCCGATCACTCGTGTTCACCAGGCTCGAATTTGTCCCACCGCCAAATCCGCCGACGCTGGCACTTAGCAGCACGCTGGGCAGCAACGGGCCGAATTCTGCGTGCCGCAGTCGCTCACAAGCCAGTTGCACGAGCGAGCGGCTCTGTTCAAGTTCTGGCCGGTTTTGAAGTGACGCGGCAAGGAGTTCGGCGAGCGGACGATCGGCGCGCACGAATTCTACAGGTATGACGGCGGTGTCGAGCGGATCGAGTTCGGTACGCAGATCGAGTCGTAGTAGCTCAGCGAGCTGGGCCGATCGGACTTGCACTGCTTCGCGAGATTTTTCGACATCGCGTTCTCGGAGCGATCGCTCCACAGCCGCCCGCTCGGCGTCGGACTGAAGCCCTTCGCCCGCCTTGGAAAACTCGTCGGTTACACGTGCCAGCTCGGCTGCGTTCGTGAGCGACTCTTCAGCAATCGCCAAGTCAAACTTGGCTCGCAGGAGCTCGAAGTATGCGAGCGTCACGGCGAGCGAAACACTGTTCTGCGTGACGCGGCTTTCAGCCTCGCGAGCGAGCGAGTTTTGCCGCGCGGCCAGCGGCAGGAAGATCGCGTCGGCCAGATCACTTCGCACGCTCACGCCCGGCACGACAATCGAACCGGCCCCGACCGCCCCCGCGCCGAGTCCGGCGTAGCCCGAACTGCGGCTAATCTCCATCACATGGCCGGCCACATCCTGTAACCGACCTTCGTGCTTGTGGTAACTCCCGCCCGCGCTCAAGGTCGGCAGGAGCAACACGCGGGCTTGGTCGAACTGTGCCGCCGCTTCGTCGATGCGTAATCGAGCCAGAGCAATGATCGGATTCTGGGCATTGGCCAATCGCAAGGCTGTCGGCAGATCGATCGGGAGTGTTTGCGTTTGGCCGCCCGCATTCTGGGAGGCAACACCGTCGTGCGACAATTCCAAAACGGCGTGAGCCGCGGGCAGTACAATCGGCTGTTCCTTCGCACCGGAGTTGTGGCAAGTAGCCGAGAGGGACGAATCTTGCTCGACCGTGCTTGCACATCCTTCAACGATTGGCAGCACCAAAACCAAGCTCGTCAACGCGGCCAGCCGGCCTGAATTCCCATAGATTGCTGAGGTTAGGGTTTTTGGACTGGCAAGCATGGCAAAGCTCCTTGCGCGCAATGTCGGAAAACAATGCTCTATGCTCGGTTCTATCGGCAATAAGACAGGTAAACCTTGCCGATTGTGCGGAAAATAACGTTGGAATCGATCGGCCTATTTGCCGGAGGGCGATTGGACTTGAACGGCCTGACCATCGCTGAGTGCCGCTGCGTTCGCTTTGACGATTTCTTCCGTACCTTCGAGACCTGAAAGTACTTCGACGTTTGTGCCGTCGTTCAATCCGATAGTAACCGGCTTGCGAACGATCTTTCCGCCGGACACGCAACAACAGACCGTCTTTTCCGCCTGCTTGACGAGCGCCGAGGCGGGAATTGCCAGGGCGTCTTTTCGCTCGGCGACCACGACGCCCGTGTAGACGTACATGCCCGGCCGAAGTTTGCCGTCGGCGTTGGGCACGTCGATTTCGGTGCGGAGCGTTCGTGCTGTTCGATCGAGCGCCCAGGCAGTTCGCGCGACTGTGCCGGTGAATTCCTGGCTGCCGAGCGCCTGAACTCGCACGACAGCCGAGTTATCGCGGCCGACGGCCGTCGCATCCTTTTCCGGCACATCTACGAACACGCGCACCGGATCGGTGCGAATCACCACGAGAAGCGGCTCGCGGCTGCCACTGGCCGGAATGAAGTGACCGGTGTGAACGTTTCGCTGAGTCACGACGCCGGCGAAGGGCGCGGTGATCTTGGCATATTCGAGCATCGCCTTCATGCGTCCTTCGTCCGCCTCGGCCACAGCGACTTTCGCAGTTGCAGCGGTCACGTCGGCGTTTGCTTTTGTCAGCTTGGCCTCAGCCTCGGCGAGTCCCGCCCTGGCCGATTCGATTTTCGCCCCCGCCTCTTCGCGCCAGGCATCCGCCGCGCGAAACTGGGCCTGAGTCTCTTCGACGACTTTTTTCTGAATCGCGTTTTCAGCGGCGAGTCGTTCGATACGAGCGAGTTCCGCCTTCCAGCGATCGTAATCGGCCTCGCTCCGCTTCGTGGCCGCTAGAGTCTCGGTAATCTTCACTTTCGCGGTGGCCACGCCCGCCGCCGCAACCTGAACCGCTGCCGTTGCCTGGACGCCCTCCGACTTCGCCTGTGCCACCATCGCCTGTTTCTGCTTCAGTTCTTCAACCATTTCAGGCACCAGCAGCTCGGCAAGCACCTGGTCCTTCGTCACGCGATCGCCAATATCCACGCTCACTTCGCGCACAAACCCGGATATTTTGGCGAACAGCGGCGTCTCTTCGATTGCCTCAATGTGTCCGGGTTGCTCGGTCATGCGCCGAATCGTCTTGCGCTCAGGCCGCACCGTGACCACGGCCGTCGCTGGGGCTGCCTTGGCTTTCTCTTGTGCTGACGCTGTCGAGCTAATAATCCGCTGGCAACCCAACGATCCGAGACTGAACGATATGATCGTGAGCAAGAATAGCGATGTCCAAGGGCTGACGACGTGCGAATGTTGAAATCTCATCGAAGTTCTCCACGACTACCTTCAGGCGCGCGAAGCGTCTGGAGTCGTAACAACAAAGTGACTGCTCTCCGGATCGTCTGGGTCGAGCGATGGCGACGATTGGCGGCCGCTGCGTTGCACGATGGTGAAAACGAACGGCAGAACAAATAGCGTGGCGAGCGTGGCCAAGGCAAGACCGCCGAGGACAGCGCGGCCGAGCGGCGCCGTTTGCTCGCCGCTTTTGCCGAGACCGAGGGCCATCGGCAGCATGCCGGCCATCATGGCGAAGCTCGTCATGAGAATCGGCCTGAGCCGGCTGGTGGCCCCGTCGATTGCCGCCTGAGCCGAGTCGGCGCCGCCGCGTCGGCTGCGTTCGGCGAACGTCACGAGCAGGATCGCGTTGGCCATCGCGACGCCGATCGACATGATCGCACCAATGAACGACTGCAAGTTGAGTGTGGTCCGCGTTATGAAAAGTGCGACGACGACGCCAAGGATCGCCGCGGGAGCCGTAGAAACCGTGACGAACGACAGGCGAATCGACTGAAAGTTCGCTGCCAGCAAAAGGAAGATGACGACGACGGCGACGCCAAGCCCCGTGCTCAATCCCGCGAGCAGTTGTTGCATGGGCGGAATCTGCCCGCGCACGTCCACATTGGCCCCGCGTGGCGGATCACCGACACGGGCCAGGGCCGCCGTCACTTTCCGAGTCACGTTGCCCAGGTCTTCACCGGCAATGTTCGCAGTCAAGCTTACTGTGCGGCGCATGTTGTAGCGGTCGAATTGGCCCGGCATCGTGCCCCGGCTCACGCGAGCAACGTCGCGAAGCAGGAGTTGCTGGCTGAATGCCCGTTTGACCGGCACCGACTCGATTTCTTCGATCGAGTCCATAGCCGCCTGCGGAATTACAACCTGAACCTGATATCCGATTCCTGTCTTCGGGTCCGGCCAGAAGTTGGGCACAACGAATCGCGACGACGAGGTGGCGGCGACGAGTGATCGGGCAACGTCTGCCGTGGTCACGCCACTTATGCCAGCCCGCTCGCGGTCCACTTCAACGCGAACCGTCGGGTAATCGAGCGACTGGGCAAACTGAAGGTCGCGGAGCGACGCAAGGCCTGATAGCTCATGGTAAACCTTGTCGGCATATTCGCGGTTTTCGGTTATGCTCGGTCCGCTCACGGCGATTTCGACCGGCGTCGCCGAACCAAAACTCATCACCTCGCTTACGATATCCGCGGGCTCGAAAGAAAACCGCACTCCGGGCATTCGCCGCGCGAGTTCGGTTCGCAATTCCTCCTTCAGCGGCTCGACTCGCACACCGCTTGAGTTCTTGAGCGACACCCACAGCGTCGCTTCCTCCGGCCCGCGCGACCAGTAAAACACCGTGTTGATCGGATAGCTGCTCGGAATTGTGCCGACGTAGCCGAGCGTGATGTCGATTTTGTCGGCCCCGACTTTCTGCTTGATCGTATCGAGCACGTCGAGAGCGATTCGCTCGGTCTGCTCGAAGTGCGTTCCGTCTGGCGCCCGGAGTCGCAGCCGAAACTGGCCAGCGTCCACAGTTGGAAAAATCTCCGTGCCAAGCCGACTCCCAATTTGCCAAATGCCGACACCGGCAACGATGAGATACACCGCGACCACGGCCCAGCGCAGCCGCACGAGACCGCCGAGCACGCGACTGTACCCGGCCCGGAATCGCGCGAAAGACAGAAAACCCCGAGATTCCTCACGCTTGGCGTGCGGCTCGTGCCGTAGCACCCATGAACAGAGCACCGGCACGAGCGTGCTGGACAGCAAGTACGACGCGACCATCGAGAATCCAACGGCGAGCGACAGTGGCAGGAACAGTCCCCGCGCGGCTCCCTGCATGAAAAAGGATGGGATGAACACGGCGATGATCGAGAGCATGGCGAGCAGCCGCGGCACCGCGGTCTCGGCGGTGCCGTCGAGCACGGCGCGAGCCAGCGAGTCGCTGCCGCTCATGCGAGTGTGGATGTTCTCAATCGCGACGGTTGCTTCATCGACCAGAATGCCCACGGCGAGTGCCAGGCCGCCCAGTGTCATCAGGTTTATTGAGTGCCCGCACAGCCAGAGTGCGATCACCGCGGCCAAGAGCGACAACGGGATGTTCAGAACGATCACCAGGGCGCTTCGCCAATCGCGAAGGAACACGAGCACCATCAGGCCGGTGAGCGTCGCGCCGAGCAACCCTTCCCACGCCAGCCCAGTGATCGCCCGCGTCACGACCGGCGATTGATCGAACTCAAAGGCGACCTGGATATCGTCGGGCAGCACGGCCCGCATTTTCGGTAACGCCTGGCGCACGTTGCGAACCACGTCGAGCGTCGAGGCGTCAGCCCGCTTGGTCACGAGGATGTAGACCGCGCGCCGGCCGTTTACAAGCGCGTAACCGGTCGGAATGTCCGAGCTGTCCGCGATCGTGCCGATGTCTCGCAAGTACACCGCCGGACTGACGCCCGACTTGATCGGGATGTGGCCGAGTTCCTCGACTCGCGACACGATCGAGTTCAACGGCACGATTGGGTATTGGTCGCCGATGTGTACGTTACCGGATGGACTGATTATGTTGCCGGTGGTTACCGCGTTGATGATGTCCTCGGGCGAAACGCCGTACGCCCGCAGCCGGTCGGGATCGACTCGGATCACGACCGTGCGCTGGCTGCCGCCGAACGGAGGCGGGGCCGAAACGCCCGGCAGGCTTGCGAACATCGGTCGCACTTTGAACAACGCCTGATCCTGAATCTCGCCGATCGTTTTCGTCTCGCTCGACAGCACCAGGTACCCGACGGGGACGCTGCCCGTGTCGAACCGCATCACAAACGGCGACACCGTGCCCGGCGGCATGAACGCCCGCGACCGGTTCACGTAATTGATCGTCTCGGCCATTGCCTGGGCCATGTTTGTGCCCGGATGAAAGAACAGCTTCATCAAGGCGACGCCCTGGACGTTTTTCGATTCGACGTGGTGGATGCCGGTGATGTAGAGGAAGTGGAATTCGTAATAGTTCGTCAGGAGCCCTTCCATCTGGGCCGGGTCCATGCCGCCGTACGGCTGAGCGACGTAGATGACGGGCAGGTTCAGCTTGGGAAATATGTCCACCGACATCTGCCGCAACGACTGGCCGGCGCCGAGTACGAGCGCGATCATGGCAACGAGAATTGTGATCGGCCGACGTAGTGCAAAACGAACGAGGTTCATCGCAAGCCCGTCTAGAATTTCAGTCGAAGCAGTGTAGCATAAAGTGACGTTCAGTCGGAAGCAGGGGTTGTCTCGGTCCGGTTGGACACGTCGCTGATCAATCGATCGCAGCAAGGCAAACGGGCCTGGCGGGTGCCAGGCCCGTGAGCGTTTCGAATGTCAGTCGCTTTGCGCTAGAACGAAATGATCACGTCGAACGAAGCGGTGAACTGGTTGTTGTCGCTCGAATCGTCGAACGTGCCAGCCGGGCCGATATTGAAATCGGACCAATCCCAGCGAAGCTCAGGACGAACACGCACGTGTTCGTACGGCTTCCAATTCAAGCCTGCGGTTAGTGAGTAAAACGTCGAGCCATCGACGGCGATCGGTGGCGCACCGCCAATGCCGTCGGGGTCGGTCAGGCCGCCGACGGGCACGATTCTCAGGTTGTCGTCGTCGCGCGACGCCTCGAAGCGGACGCCGGCCGACCAGCATTTGTTGATGTCGTACAGCAGGTACTGGTAGATGCTGTACGCCTCGGCGTCATCTACGGCGCCGGAGTGATTGATCGAACCGTCGTCTTGGTAGATCAAGTCGGTTCCGGTTACTGACGTGAGATTTTCACAAATCTTGTGCGTCATGTAGATGCTCTGGTACGTGCGCGTTTCCTCGGCCGAAAGACCGGGCTCTTCACCCACCATCAAGGCATAGAACAGCATGGTCTTTTCATCGCAGCTCGTCCAAGTGAGCGAGCCATGAACGCGGGCCTTGTCACTGGCGTCATCCAATGTGTCCCAGCCCGCGGTGACGCCGAATTGCATCTTGAGCTGTTTGGTCAGCTTGGTTTCCGCCTGCATTCCCCAGTGAGTGAACGGTTCAAAGTACTGGTGAGTGAACGCGTGCGAATAGAAAAAGTTTCCGGTCGACGTGACGGTCTCATAGCCAACCGGCGTGTAGAAGTGGCCGATCTTGATCGAGTAGCCGGTGTGTACCGGAGCGTAGACTTCCGCGTAGAGCTGCGGCACGGCGATACCGAAGAGCCGCCCCGCGCCAAACTGGCGACGCGGGCCGTCCTCGCTGTTCCAATCTTGCGTGCCATCGGGGTTCGTTTCCCACCCGACGGAGGTCGTGAAGTAATAGTCGGTGCCGAGCAGCATATCCACGCGGCCACCGATGTCCCAGCAGCAAGCCTCCGTGTTCACGGGCCGCTCAAAGTACACGTAGAGCTGATTCAACTGATAGTCGTTCGAGCGGTCGTTGAACGTCATCGGGAAGTTGAAGCGGTTGTCCGGGCTGTCCGGGTTCCAGGTGAACCCCTGTGCAAGCCAGCCGGCCGCCTTGATCCCATTGCACGTGAGCCACGGCCCGATCGAGGTGCAATTGAGTTGCTGCATCAAGTAGTTGAGTGGTTCTTCTTCTTTGGCCTCGTCCGCCGGCTCACCCTCGTTGGCCTGCGCGACAGCGGGCGCGGCCTGTTCCTCGACGGCCACCGAACGAATGACCTGCTCCGGTTTGTAGAGTTGCACGGCAGTGGTTCCGACCTTTTCTCCCGCCCACGCGCCCGCAGCAAGAGGCCCCGCCACGGCCAGGCTGCCCAACAGATTTGTGATTTTTCCCCGAGTCATGTCTTCCTCCCTGATCCAAAACAACATTCACTTATTCCGCCTGGTGAGAGCATTGCAGGTTCCCTCCTGCCGCCTGGCGGGTTCTTTCCGTGGTAATCGACTTTGCTGGCTATGCCCTGAAGGGCTAGCCGGGAATCGCCGGAATGGCTGTGCCGGTTGTGCTCGATTCATGCGTTCGGCGGCTGAGCGGGCTGCGAACCGGTAATACGTAATGGGCCGGTTGTATCGGATATTTCAAGAAGCATGGCGGCAAATCGCGACCTGCTTACGCAACTTGCAACGTCGCGATTTCGGCCACAAAAAAGCTTCAACGTCGTTTGACGTTTGCACATTCGTGGCCTATATTCGCTCAGAAGTTTTCCGCCGGTTTTCCACGTTGGGTCGCCTGCCTGCTGGACGAATTGAGGTAATTCATCTTGGAACGACGCATCTTGGGTGTCTTGAGCCGAGCCGTATTCTTTTGGCTCTTCCTAGTTCCAATCGGGCTGATTACCGCCGCCGAGCCACCCGCCGCAGCCGCAGCCTCGGCCGACTTCGACCAACTGCTGAGCCAGGGCTACCGCTACGAACAATCGGGCGACTGGGCTCGTGCCGTCTTGCTTTACGAGAACGCGGCCAAGAACCATCCGAATTCGCAATTGCTGCGCGAGCGACTGCGGCACTGCACGGTCCGCTACGGACTTGCCCGCCGGTACCACGACGGAAGCTTTCGCAGCAAAATGCTCACGCTGCCCAAGGGCCAGGCCCTCAAGCTCTACGCCGAAGTCACCAGGAAGCTCGAGGAATCCTATGTCGAGCCGCCCGAGCCGGCCAAACTTTTTCAGGCGGGCATCGAGAGCCTGATCGTCGCGTTCGAGGATGAGCAATTCCTCAAAACCAATCTGCGCATAGAATCCTCGGAACGAATGGGCGAGTTCCGCGACTGGCTGCGTCAATGGCGACCCGTGTCCGTGCGAGATCGCGCCGAGGCCGAGCGGCATCTGCAATCGATCAGTGCCACGGCGGAGAGCTTGCTGGGAATGCGACCGGCCTCCGTCATCCTTGAGTTCGTCTACGCAGCCTGCGATTCGCTGGACGACTACTCCACGTGCCTCACCCCCGATCGGCTCAACGACCTATATGCCGTGATCGACGGAAACTTTGTGGGGATCGGCGTGGAGTTGCGTAGCGACGATCAGGGCCTGCTCGTGGTCAACACGCTCGCCGGCAGCCCGGCCGCCGACGCGAGCATCCGAAGCGGCGATCATATCGTCGCGATCGAAGGCGTTTCCACGCGCGGCCTGCCGACCGACGAGGCGGCCAATCGCCTGCAAGGGGCGGAAGGCACCCAGATCCACATCACCGTGCAATCGCCGGATGAATCCGAGCCGCGGCGCGTCACCTTGCGACGCCGCTCCGTCGAAGTTCAGAGCATTTCACTCGCACACATGATCTCTCCCTCCGATGCAATAGGTTACGTGCAGCTTTCGGGCTTTCAGAAGACCACGCTGTCGGAACTGGAGCGGGCCGTGCTTTCCTTGGAACGGCAGGGCATGCGGTCGCTCATCCTGGACCTGCGCGGCAACCCCGGCGGGCTGCTCACCACGGCAATCGATATCGGCGACAAGTTCCTGACCGACGGAACGATCGTGACCACGCGCGGCCGGGCCGAAGGACAGAGCCACACCTACCGAGCCCAGCGGCCGAACACCTGGATGTTCCCTCTGGTCGTGCTGATTGACGGCGACAGTGCCAGCGCGAGCGAGATCCTGGCCGGCGCGATTCAAGACAACCGCCGCGGCACCATCGTCGGGGTGAAAAGCTTCGGCAAGGGCTCGGTGCAGAGCATCTTTCCGCTCGAAACCATCGACGCCGGCATTCGCCTGACCACGGCCAAATTCTATTCCCCCCGCGGCCGGGCCTATTCGCACCAGGGAGTCAGCCCCGACATCGAAGCACGCCGCGACACACGCTACCGCCCCGGCACATCCCTCTCCCAACTCGATCCCGCCGCCGACCCTCAACTCGCCAGCGCCATCAACGCCAGCCGCCAACTGCTGAGCCGCCGCACGGCCAATTAGCTCATGGTGGGCGATTGGTTTTGTCGATTAAGTGAAAACGCATTTCCGTTTCTATTCATTCGTTTCTTGAGAATTCACTCGGCAAGGTGAAAGGAGTTCGCCATGTCCAAGAGAACGCAGTCACGATACCACAGCAGAGTAAAGCCAAGGTGGGCGAGTTTTGCCTGTGAGATTTTGGAGGCACGCGACCTGCTTTCAGTTACTTCAACACCATTCGAGGGCGCGCAGGCGGTGAAAATTGATTCTGGAAACGACGTTGAAACCGCAAGCAGCGAGAGAAAGATGGAGATCAACGCTGTGCGAGCTAACTCTGAAACAAACAAAGATGATTCTGACCGAGCCGAGGGCGACAATTCCACGACATCAATCGCATCACCTCGCCGCCGCAATACCTCCCACTGCAAGACCCTGCCACGATGGGAACGACCGATGTGCCGTCGTTCTCCTCCCCCACCTTTTCCGAATCGTTAGCGGCTCGGCCCGGTCCCATCAAAAACTCGACGCCGTTGCCGCCGCTCAACTGGCCAGTGCCATCAACCCAGCCGCCAACTGCTGAGCCGCCGCATGTCCAATTCGGTTTTCCTCCCGGCAATTGCACCCAGCACGTGACATCGACCCACCCATGCGATAGCATGAATGCCCGGACAGACTCCTCCGGGGGGTGCATCGCGTGAAAGACTTCTTTATCAGCTATCGCAGTAGCGACCGCCAGTGGGCCGAGTGGATCGCCGCGGAACTCGAACTCGCCGGTCTCTCGGTTGAAATACAAGCGTGGCACTTCCGTGACGGCAATCCGGTCGTCAAGCAGATCAACGACGCACTCGCTGCCGCCCGCGCGACGCTCGCCGTCCTCTCGCCCGATTACCTCACCTCGAAGTGGTGCGAAATGGAGTGGCAGGCGGCGATCGCCTTGGAGACAAACGGTCGCGATCACCGGCTCTTGCCTATCTGCATCGAAGCGGGCGAATTTCCGCCGCTGCTCCTGTCCCGCTCCTGGGTCGAATTGTTCGGCCTCGACGAACCTACGGCACGCCAGCGGCTCTTGCAGGCGGCGCGGGGCGATGCCAGGCGGGACCCGACCAAGCCAGTGTTTCCCGAATCGCGGCAAACGCCCACACAAACCCGAAGCGTGAGCGAGAGACCGCAACATCCCCGCTTCCCCGCCGCGCTGCCCAAGATCTGGAACGTGCCGCTGCGGAATCAGAATTTCACGGGGCGAAAGAAGCTACTCGCGGCCCTGAAGAAGGCGCTCGCGAAGGGCGACGCGACTGTGCTCACGCAGGCCATTCACGGACTCGGCGGCGTCGGCAAGACGCAACTGGCGATCGAGTTCGCCTATCGGCACAGCGGCGACTACGATCTCGTCTGGTGGGTCGCGTCCGAGCAGCCCGAGGAACTCAAGGCGAACTTCGCCGCGCTCGCCACGCAGTTCGATCCACGACTCGCCGAAGTGCCCCAGGTACAGAAGCTCGTCGAATTCGCACGCGACGTGCTTGAAGGGAAGGATCCCCCCTCACCCCTGCCCCTCTCCCCCGCAGCGGGGGAGAGGGGTTGGGAACTCTCGCCCCTCTCCCCCGCAGCGGGGGAGAGGGGTTGGGAACTCTCGCCCCTCTCCCCCGCAGCGGGGGAGAGGGGTTGGGAACTCTCG
>Ga0247727_10004139_pt1 | contig 31089 bp, 32 predicted proteins | sample WisWelCaveWW1625_FD_202498 | JGI IMG/M metagenome (GOLD analysis project Ga0247727, IMG submission 202498) | Biofilm microbial communities from Wishing Well Cave, Virginia, United States - WW16-25 | ecosystem: Environmental > Aquatic > Deep subsurface > Groundwater > Cave microbial mat | place... | reverse complement strand
TCTCTGCCGCTACTGGCAATGAACTTCCAATCAGCGCGGATATGAGTGAGGTGTCATTGGAAAACCGCGTACGGCGATTGAGCGCCGCCCAATTGAATCGGCCAGTGGGCGCGAGTTTTGAATATAGTAGCGCCAACTATGACACACTCGGCTTGATCGTGCAAGCCGTCTCGGGACAAGCCTACGAGACCTACGTGCAGGAAAACATCTTTACCGCGTTGGACATGCGCCAGACCTTCACTTCACTGGCCGAGGCAGATCAACATGGCCTGGCGACTGGTTACCGCGCGTGGTTTGGATTCCCGATTCCGTTCGATGCCCCGCGTCCGCGCGCGTATGTGTCTTCGGGCTGGGCGGCCTCCAGCAGTGCGGAAGACCTCGCTCATTTCGCCATCGCGGTACTTAACGGTGGACGCTATGGTAACGCCTCAATCATCTCGTCTGAAAGCCTTGCCGCGATGCATCGACCTGCCGTCCAGTCATACAGCGCGACTCAGTTCTACGGCTTAGGCTGGAACGTCGCGCCAGTAAGCGGCGTGTCAACGGTTGGGGCGGGCGGCGACGCCCCACATTTTCAGTCACGCATCTTGCTGGCGCCAGAGCAACATTTGGGCATTGTGGTTTTGATGAACATGGACTCGGTCAACGTCAACGCGGGTTGGCTGGACCTCCACAAGGGTGTGTTGAGCCTGTTGCTCGATCAGCCGCCGCCTGTGGTGGATACCCCGCATTACATGCAGGTCTTTATCCCCCTGCTCGCCATTCTGACTGTGACCCTGCTATTTGGAGTAGGGATGATCCGTTCAGCGATCAGATTGCGCCGCTGGCGTACAGCCCCGCAACGACGGCAACACGGCTCAATCGGACGCATCGCTCTCCCGCTCGGGCTGGAGGCGGCTTGGGCTTTGCTCTTGCTGATCGGCTTCCCGCAAATCGCCAATCAATCGCTGTCATTCCTCATGCTCTATATCCCCGATCTCGGTTACACGTTGGTCGTGAGCGCTGTGCTCGTACCAGGCTGGGGCATTCTCAGAACAGCGCTGACGTTCTTTCTACAAGGAAGGCAAAGCAGGGGGTATGCTACAAATTCGGCATGAACATTAATGCACCCGACTCTAAAATTGCTCGCTGCCGAGGATGGCGCATTGAGTAGAATATTCGGATAGGTTCTAAAATTTTATGTCGTGGCTGGTGGCTCTGACTGTTGCAAAAGAAAAATAAAATTGTGTTTCGCTAAATGAAAGATATCCGAAGTCAAAATGACTTCGGGTTTTTGTTTAATTCCAAGGATGGGCAATAAGTTCATGACCTATCTTATGACCTCCAGCACTACCAGATATGACTTTATGTGCCGTATTATGTGAAACAGAAACGCTTCATATAGTTACTAAAAGGAGAAACTCATGAATACAATTCTTCGTCCGATTCGAAACTACCCCATCGTGGCATTTACCGTCCTCGCCTGCCTTTTCGGGTGGGTGAGCTTTATCGCCTATGCTTTTGGGGCTGATATCGTGCCTGGCGCCCTGCCCCTCGGACCCATGATCGCCGCACTCATTGTAGCGGCTTGCCTGGGGCGAGACGAGTTGAAAGAATGGGGTCGCCGACTGGTCACCTTCCGCACTGGAATTGGCTGGTACGCGCTCGCTATCGTAGCTCCAATCGTCATCATCACTGTTGTTGCATTGGTCAACTACGCCCTCGGCGCGACACTTCCCACTGCCTCCCAACTTGCCATCTGGACCGAACTCCCAGGGACTTTTATTTTCATCCTGATCTTTATCGGCATCGGTGAAGAGGCAGGCTGGACCGCTTTCGCCGCTCCCATGCTGTTGCGCCGCAATTCATTCATGAAGACCTGGCTGATCCTCTCTGCCATCCGCGTTTTCTGGCACATCCCGCTGATGTTGAGTGGTGACGACCTGCCCTGGGCGTTGGGTACCTTTGGAAACATCGCCTTCCAGTTCCTTGTGTTATGGATTTTCCAACGCAGTAATCAACGTTGGTTCCTCGCCGCCATCTGGCACGCGGCACAGAACACCTTTGGCGGAAATTTCTTCTTCCAACTCGTGGATGGAACCGATGAGGCGCACCTCGCCATCCTGGTGGCGGCAGGCTTTGTAATCGTGGCGTTGATCGTCTACTTCATGGATCGCAAATTCATCGAACAACCTCAATAACTCCATATCCACGCTGTTGGTCACAACAGCGTGGATACAACTTTACCCAATGCCTCTCACACAACTACAGAGCGCCGCACAAGCGCAGCAGTCCTGCGGATAATTTACTAAACTTTATATTTGAATTTCAATCTACAAATTCATGGAAAAAGTTTACTTACACATGCGGAGCATGCGTGAGACAAGCGGTAAAAGAAGTACAATACCCTGATGAATGACCAAAACGTAATCCGCGTTCGCAATATTCCCCTGCTCGATTTGGCAGTTTATCTAACGCTGACTGTCTTTATCGCCATGGCGTTCCTCTTCCTGGAGAGCGTCACTGAACAGATAACCGTTGTCATCTCCTTGACCATCTTTGGGGCAATTCACATTTTTGGTTATCGGCGGGCGCAAACACCCCAACACTTTCACGGCTATTTTGTTTTACAAACGATGATCGTCATCTGGCTGTTTGCGGCATTCCCCACCGCCGATCTATTTGGCTTTTTACTTTTCATCCTTGTCATTCAAGTGATGGTGGCGCTCTCGACTCGCATCGCTGTCGGTTGGGTGCTGATCTTTTTTATCGCTGAGACCATAGATGTATTTTCCCGCCGTGGGACTGAGGGACTGGTGGAAGTTCTCTTCAACGTTCCGCTATATTTTCTCATCAGTGTTTTTGCCTATATATTTCGCGAAGCAGAAATTGCCCGCCGTCAGAATCAGAAACTGCTCGAAGAATTGCGCGCAACCCAACTGCAACTGCAAGAACTCGCGGTCATCGAAGAACGCGCCCGCCTCTCCCGTGAACTGCATGACTCGCTCGGTCATCAACTTACTGTTGCCGTTGTGCAACTGGAGGGCGCGCAACGCCTCATCCCGACCAAACCTGATCAAGCCTCCGAGATGATCGGCGCCATGCGTGAAGAATTGAAAAACGCCCTCGCCGATTTGCGCCGCACGGTCACAGCCTTGCGCAGTCCCATCGCCGATAACATCCCATTGGAGTCTGCCTTGTCCACTCTCAGCCAATCCTTTCAACAGAATACTGGGCTTGCGACTCATTTCGCCGCGGCGTCAAATTTGCCCGAATTGTCCGAGTCATATCGGCTGGCTATCTACCGCGCCGCGCAGGAGGGGCTGACCAATATCCAACGCCACGCCAACGCGCAGAACGCCTGGATCAATCTTGAGGCTGACGATAAACACATAGCGCTAAGCATCCATGATGATGGCAAAGGCTTGGATGGACTCAACGAAAAAGGATCGGGTGTAGGATTAATTGGATTGGGCGAACGCGCCAGCCAACTCGGAGGCGAGATGCGTTTCACTCCTCGACTTGAAACTGGCGGCGCAACCCTGACCTTTATCCTGCCTTTGGCAGAAAAGCGAAAACCTACATGACCGATCCAATCCGTTTGATGATCGTTGACGACCAGAAACTCATGCGCCAGGGTCTGCGGACTCTGCTTGAACTCGAGGGCGGCTTTGAAATCGTGGCAGAGGCTGGCGACGGACAAGCCGCGCTGGATGCGTATGCAAAACTTCAACCCGATGTCGTCTTGATGGATATTCGTATGCCAGGCATGGACGGCGTCGAAGCCACGCGCCGCCTGCATGGACAATGGTCGAATGCGCGCGTCATTATCCTGACCACCTTCAACGATGACGCCTATGTATTCGAAGCCCTGCGCGTCGGCGCGTTGGGATATTTGCTCAAAGATTTATCGGGACAGGAATTGGCGAATGCTGTCCGCACCGTCGCAAACGGCGGCGCGCTGATTGACCCATCCGTTGCGCGTAAGGTGGTCGCCGAGTTTGCGCGGCTCACTCCGCCTGCCCGCCCAATGAATGACGGTCTGCCTGAGCCTCTAACCGAGCGTGAATTGGATGTGTTACGGTTACTTGCTAAAGGTTTTAGCAACCGCGAAATCGGAAATAAACTCAGCCTCACGGAAGGCACGGTGAAAAACTACGTCACCAATGTCCTGCAAAAAATCGGCGCGCGCGACCGAACACAGGCGGCGTTGCGCGGGCGTGAATTGGGATTGATATAAGTATCTATGTCATTGCGAAGGCGCTCTTGTTCTTCGCCTGAAGCAATCCCCTGTTGTACGGAGGGTTGCTCACTTGCACCTGGCGCAAGTGCAGGTGTCGTCGGGAAGAACACCCTCCTCGCAACGACATTAAAGGAGAATTACATGGTCGAACAAATCCTATTAATCATCGGCGCGGCAATATTTGGCGTTTTAGGCGCGCTCCATTTGTATTACACATTCTTCACGAACATGTTTATGACCCGTGATAGAAAAGTCGCCGAAGCCATGAAAGCGACTTCGCCGTTATTGACGAACCGCATAACCATGTGGGACGCGTGGATCGGATTCAACGGCAGTCACAGCCTGGGGGCGATATTCATCGCGGCGTTCTATATTTTGCTGGCAACAACGCGCATGGAAGTGATTCGCGAGACAAAGAGTTTTAGTTTACTGGCGGTTTTGATCGGGGTAAGTTATTTAGTCATGGCAATCAAATATTGGTTTCGGATTCCCCTGATCGGCATTTTGATCGCTACGATTTGCTTTGTGATTTCGGCGGTATTGATCTATGTATAGGTATCCGAAGCCAGGTTGACTTCAGATGTTTTGATTCTATTTCAAAACTTTTATTACATTCCGTCCACTTGCCCCGCTGACGCCCCTCCACCGTGGACGCCGCTGCCGCAGAGATACAAAGTATCAATCGGCGTCTTGTGATTCGACCAGTGCCAATGGAATAACCATTTTCGATTGCTTATTCGCCATTGACAAGCTCGGTTTACCACATTATACTAAACCAAATGGTTAACTATTCTGCAATTTTGGATAATACCTTTTCAGCGCTTTCCGATCCCACCAGGCGAGCCATCATTTCCAAACTGGCAAATGGCGAGGCGCCCATCATGGAAATTGCCTCTCCTTTCCAAATGTCTCTTCCCGCAGTTTCCAAACATATCCGCGTATTGGAAAAAGCAGGGCTGGTAGTTCGAAAGAAACAGGGACGCATAAATTATTGCCGTTTGAACGCAGAGCCGCTGCAGGACGCGGCAAAATGGCTTGCTTTCTATCAGCGCTTTTGGGATGCCAGGCTGGATTCGCTGGCAAATTTTTTGAAAGATGATTCCAAATAAGGCTGATGGAAGATGACCAACCCAACGCTACATCCCGCCACAATATTGGAATTGCACCGTCCCATCCGCACCTCCCGTGAAAAGGTTTTTGCGGCATGGACGGATCCCGCCCAGCTCAGAAAATGGTTTGCGGTTTCAGATGGATTCACCACGCCCATTGCCGAGGTGGATTTGAAGGTCGGCGGCAGGTATCGGCTGGGAATGAAGGCGCCTGGGGAAAATCCGCTTTTGATCGTGGGCGGCGTATATCAGGAGATCGTACATCCTGAACGATTGGTGTTTACCTGGCGCTGGGAAAGCGCGGACACAAACGAGCCTGAGACGTTAGTGACCGTCGAATTTCTCGAACACGACGACGGCACTCATGTTCGGTTGAAGCATGAGCTTTTCACAAATGCTTCTCAACGCGATAAGCACGGAGAAGGCTGGATGGGCTGTCTTGATAATTTGGAGCGCCTTATTAATCGATAACGAAAAACAAGGAGAAAAAATGTCCAACAAAAATAGTTTTGTGAAACAAACAGTGGTAATCAAGAGCCCGCAAGAGGTTGTCTTCAAAGCGCTCACAAATGCCGATGAATTGATGCGTTGGTTCCCCACCCGCGTCGAATCGGATCCGCGCCCAGGCGGCAAATTTAACTTTGCATGGGAGTTCGCCAATGCCAGCGAGAACGGATCACAGGCGGGTGAATATGTGGAGGTGGTGCCTAACCGTATGCTGAGCTATACATGGCAGGCGGATACAATCCCGACCCTGGTCTCGATCCAGTTATCGGAAGCCAACGGTGAGACGACCCTTGACCTCGATCATGCCAGTTTGCAAGAGGGCGTGGATGGCGATAAACTGCATGAGATGCACGCAAACCAATGGGGATTTTTTCTGATGAACCTCAAAGGCTATCTTGAGGCGGGGCTGGACATGCGCAAAGAAAAATTGAACCAGATCACTCTGTAGCAGTCCAGCCAAAGCATCACACCGATTGACGTACGAGTTGTAAACAAACCTCCGAAGCTAACAAACATGGCTTCGGAGGTTCTGGTTCTATTTCAATACTTTCACCACATTCCGTCCCGCCGCACCGCTGACTCCGCCTCCACCATGCACCCCGCTTCCACATAGATACAAATTATCAATCGGCGTCTTGTGATTGGACCAGCCTGGAATCGGGCGCATGAACAGGAACTGGTCGAGCATGAGTTGACCGTGGTTGAGGTCGCCTTCAGTGAGACCATAGGTGGTTTCGAGATCGAGAGGCGTGATGACATGAGAATCAGAGATTAGAGATTTGAGATTGGGGAAATATTCCGAGAGAGTGTCTATTGCCAACTTTTCGACGGTTTCACGTTCCACGTTCCATGTTCCATGTTTCAGGGTGTACGGCGCAAATTGGAAATGAATTGAAACCACATTCCCTGATGTTGTCACTTCGAGATAAGGCTTCTCTGAAATCTCGCCATACTTCGCCGCGTCGTAGGCGCGTTCGAGATATTTGATGGATGGGGCAAGAACAAATGTGCCTTGTAGGGGCAATCCTGTGTGATTGCCCTGCTCTGGGCGGACACGCAGGTCCGCCCCTACGGGTGTATCCAACAACAAATGCACCTTCGCCACCGAGCCGCGCATTTTGATGGATTGCGTATGCCAGACGAATTCTGGCGGCAAGTCCTGTGCGCCGACGAGTTTGAGCAGGGTATGTTTCGGGTCAGCGGACGATATGACCGTATCGGCAAAAATCTCTTCGCCGTTTGAAAGCACAACACCCTTTGCGATTTGGTTTTCGATTTTGATACTGGCAACTTCTGCGTTGATTCTGATTTCACCGCCGTACATTTTGACGACATTCGCCAGCGCGGAGGTGATCTCGCCTGCCTTCCCCACATTGACATGCGCCAACCCGCCGCGATTCATCCAATTATGAATCAGGGTGTAGCCCGTCCCTGCTTCCATTGGTCCAAGTGTGGATCCGTGAATGGCAACCGAGGCAATCGCGGCTCGCACAATTTCGGATTCAAAATATTCTTCCACCAATTCTTGTGCCGTCATTGGCAAAGCACGGATGAAGTTGAGCATGTCTTTGCGACCTGCTAGACGTAGTTCAAGACCTAATTCAAGTAAGCCATATCCATCGCGAATGCTCATGTTCTTTGGCAAGCGCGGCATGATGGTGGCATAGGCTACGTCTAAAATACTCGCAGCCTTGTTCATAAAGCGGACGAATTCAGGCCAGCGTGCCGCATCCTTTTCGGAGAAGCGTTTGATGGACTCGGCATTGAGTGTGAGATGATTTCCATCAGGTTGTAAAGAAATAAACGCTGGTCGAGACGGTCCGTCGAGACCAAGTTTCAAATCCTTGATGATGTCGGGGCGGAGTGTTCCACCCGTTTGCACGGAGTCGACGGTAAAGCCTTCGCCAAAAGATTCCGTCACCACCGAACCGCCAACGATGGCGCGTCGTTCAAGCACCAAAACTTTTTTGCCCTGCTTGGCGAGATACGCGGCGGCGACAACTCCATTGTGCCCCGCCCCGATGATGATATAGTCATAAGTGTTTGTCATAATGAAAATCATTGAACAACGGAGTCACGGAGTTCTTAAATCTCCGTGTCTTAGTGTCTCCGTGGTGCGTTAACTCCAGTCTTTCAAAATCTCCTTCGCCGCCAACATCCCTGCCGCGCCCATGACACCGCCGCCGGGATGCGCGCCGCTCGCGCCGAAGTAGTAGCCTTTGAGCGGGGTGCGGAAATCTGCCCATTGCGGCGTGGGGCGCAGGAAAAAGATTTGATGCAGTAAAAGTTCGCCATGAAAAATATTACCGCCTGTGATGCCCGCGATGGCTTCGATGTCTTTTGGCGATATAACCTGCATACCCACAATGGCGCGGCGAATGTTTGGCGCATACTGTTCAATCGTTGAAATTACCGCTTCGCCCAATTCGTTTCGCCTCGCATCATTCCAGCCGCCCTCCAAATCATACGGGGCGTATTGCACGAAGCACGACATCACATGTCCTCCAGGTGGCGCCATGTCGGGGTCAATCATGGATGGGAAAATCATGTCGAGATACGGTCGCTTCGAAATCTGCCCATACTTGGCATCGTCGTAGGCGCGCTCGATGTAATCAATACTCGGGCTGATGGACACCGCGCCGCGATGCAAGGGCGAGTCGTGACTCGCCCCTACGCGATATGGCAGCGCCGTGAAGTTGGGCAGTTCGCTCAACGCGATGTTGACCTTGCCCGACGAGCCGCGCGTGCGGAAGTTTTGAATGGACGTGACAAATTCATCGGGGAAATGTTTACCTTCAACAAACTGGAGGAACGTACGCTTCGGGTCTGCGGCAGACATGACGACTTTGGATTGGAGTTCATCGCCATTCTCCAGGACGACACCCACTGCGCGTCCACCCTTGACCTTGACCTGCTTCACACTTGCGTTGACTCTGATCTCCACCCCAAGCGCTTGCGCCGCGTTAAGGATGGAGCCGCTGACTCCGCCAGATCCATTCTTGGCAAAACCCCAGGCGCGGAACGCGCCGTCAATTTCGCCCATGTAGTGATGGAGCAGAACATACGCCGTCCCAGGCGAACCCGGTCCGAGGAACGTGCCGATGATTCCGCTGGCGGCTTTGGTGCCTTTCAATGCGTCGGTCTCGAACCACTCTTCGAGCAAATCTGCTGACGATTGTGTAGCGAGTTTTGCAATCGTATATAACTCCTTTTCAGAAAGACTCGCCGCGTATTGACCGACTTTGAGCAAGCCGAGCAAATCACGCACACTGAGCGATGTCGGGTCAGGCGGAATCAAATTGATGATCGGCTTGATCGCCTTCGCGGCGCGCGCCATGACGCGCGCGTATTCATCGTATGCCTCCGCGTCCTTCGGCGAATGACGATAGATTTCGCGGCGGGTTAGATCGTGATCATCCCATGCAGCAAGATAATCTCCGTTTTCCATTGGTGTAAAAGTTGATGGCAGTGGCAAAATTTTCAATCCATGCTTGGGCAACTCCAAATCACGGATGATCTCCGGGCGCAAGAGACTCACCACGTACGAAAACTCGGTGAACTTATACCCAGGGAAAATCTCCTCCGTCACCGCCGCCCCGCCGACGATATGTCTGCGCTCGAGCACCACGACTTTTTTTCCAGCCCGCGCCAGATACGCGCCAGCCACAAGTCCATTGTGCCCGCCACCGATGATGATTGCGTCGTATTGATTACTTGCCATGAACGCTACCTTTTATAAGCCTCTCAATTCTACGATTGATAAAAGGTGAAAAATGATTGCGATATCTATTCTGGACATCTTCCAACTTCCAATCATTACCAGTGATCATATGCCGACAATGTGGTGAACCGCATTGACATGGATTGTCCAAAATCCAATTTGATTGAGTGGTAAATAAGGCATAGTCCACAGTAATTTCTTCCCCAGCAGAAATATCCCGACGGGCAACTAATGTAACTTCACCATCCATCCATACATTTGAGTCACATGAGTGGTTCATCGAGCCATCAAGAGTCTGTGTTATTTCAGGTCGCTCCACCAAATGCAAGCCCTCATCAATCTGAATGGCATTGTAGATCGAATGACTGGCTTGAAATGCTTCAAATTCAGAATCTGTCATAACCATCCCACCAACAATGCAAATGGCTTCGCCTTTTCGGATAGGCTCACGGGCAAACATGCCACCACCACTGATTGGTGACTTCTTGATTTCAATCCGAGGATCGTTCCAGGCTTGAGGAAGATATTCCTTCATGTTTATACTTCTTCGTTATTCGCAGATTTGACCTTCAAACCTTCCAACCTGTAAACGTGCTAACGTTTTTTCCACTCCGGCTCATAAAACGGCAGTTTAAGGTGCATCGTATCGAACAATCGAACGGAAGAAACCACCACTCCGACTCTTCGCTCCAGTAACAACAATCTCTTTAAAGCCTGCTGCAAGAAACATCTCCACCGTACCTGGAAAAGCCGCCTTCGCGGGCAAAGACTTTCCTTGTGAATTAATAGGATATGCCTCGATCGCTTGCGCACCATTCTCAAGCGCATACTTTACTGCTGCATTTAATAGCCCTGCAGCAACACCTTGTTTGCGCGCCTGCTTGTCAACGAAGAGACAAACGATAGTCCAAGTTGGCGTATCTGTAGTTGGATTTTGAAAATGGCGCGTATGCTCCAGCCGAGTAAAGCTGGCGCGTGGACTCACACCACACCATCCGACCGCTCGATCGCCCGCGTACGCAAGCAATCCAGGTGAAATTCCGGAGTCGATTTGACCTTTGAGCAATGCCTTGTTTTGTTCAGGTGTGAGGTTGGCTGCCTGAGCGTTGGTCTGTCGCCAGAACATACACCAACAACCGGCATCTGCACCAGAAACTCCAAACAATGCTTCAAGGTCTGCCCAGTGGTGAGGCATCGCTGGGTGAAATGATAATTTCAAGTGATTGCTCATTTCCTTTTCCATTCCGGCTCATAGAAAGGTAACTTAACCACCTTGGCAGGCGCATGTTGACGGTGATGTTCCACAGTGATTTCCATGCGCACATCCATGCCGACTTCGTAATAAGGTCTCTGCAGATGAGCTAGGGCGATATATTTCTTCAACAACGGTGACCATGTTGAAGTAGAAGCATAACCAACTTGAACATTTCCAACCAAAATCGGCAAGCTTCCTCGAATTGCAATGCCTGGAATCTGTGGCGGCAAGCCAACCTGCTTGAAAATATTTTCCATGCCTACCCAATCCACTTCCAAACCCATCATCTTCCACGCCGAGCCTTCTCGTTTCTCGCGTTCGAGCGCGCGTCGACCGACGAAGTAACCAGGCTTATCGAGCGCCACCGTCCACTCGAGTCCCAACTCAAATGGAGACGATTTCTGCGGCTCGATCCATGCGTGGGTCGTTGACGTGTAATCCACTTCGAGCATGAAGAGACCAGCTTCCACGCGCGCCATGTCCATGGCAAGGATGCCCACAGGCGTAATGCCGTAGTCTGCGCCCGCCTCCATCAAGATGTCCCAGATTTTGATGGCATCTTTTACATCCATCCAGATTTCGTAACCCAAGTCACCTGTGTAACCAGTTCTTGAAATGGTGACATCAATTCCCTTGATTTTATTTTTCATCAAGCGGAAATATTTCAACTCATCCACGGATGTTTCAATCACTTTATTCAAAACTTTCCTTGTGTTGGGACCTTGAAAACTTAAAGCGGCAACTTCATCCGTTACTTCTTTAATTTCCACTTCCATGCCAACAGCATTCATCATTAACCAACGCAGATTTGGCTCAGCGGCAGTTAAGCGGAATGTGGCTTCATCAAGCCGCGAGACAGTACCATCGTCAATCATCTTGCCTTCTTCGTCACACCATCCTGTATAGGCGACCTGCCCAACTTTCATTTTGTGAATATCTCTGGTGGTGACACGATGTAATAAGTTCGCCGCATCTTTTCCCTTGATAATGTACTTGATCAACGGCGTGACATCAATCAATGCCGCCGAGTTGCGGATTGCCCAATATTCTCTATCAAGCACATGTTCGTACGAGCCGACGACAAAATAGCCCGCCCACTTGCGCCAGTTCTGCGGCTGACATAACGCGGACGTCCGTTCGTGGAAGGGGGTGGTTTTGAGTTTGAACATTTACGGATTAACCTTTCGGCTATTGAATTCCATTTCCATTAATATTCGTATGATATGACCTAATGCCTTAAGCGGGAAATAAATAACGGCAATTTCTATGCCAACTGCCAAGATGGTTGCAAATAAACTCAAAAGGATTCCTGGCAATTCTGGCAAAGAAGGGAAAGTGCCTAGAAATAACCCTTGAACAAATTGAAAATTCAATATTCCCAATACTATATTAACAACAACGACAGCCTTGGCTAATTTATTGATAGTATCTTTCAGGGATAATACTTCCAAGGTGTCATAAAATTCTGGTTGATTTTCATCATCCAGCAATTTAGCTTCCCAGTCTTCTAAACCATCATCTTCTTCGTCTTGATAGTCAAGAACAGGTTCGTTTTGTGGTGGAAGATCATTGATTCTTTTTCTCAGAACCTCTTCTAAAATTTCAAATGCAAGCTCAGACCATTCAACACGATTATTTGTTCTCCAGATTTCAAGCAGCTCTTCTGTTTCTTTTGCGTCAAAATTATTGTAGATTTGATTATGAAGTCCGTTGCTCATAGTGAACTTCCTTGAATTTCATTTTCTCTATAATTTATGTCAGTTTCGACAATCATATTAAGTCCCAACGAAACAGCTTTTAAAACCACGAAGGCAATTATCCCGCGCAGAACAGTACTCGCGGTAGCAAATAAACCATTTATGACTAAAAAGGGATTTCTATCCCATAATTGAAAAAAATTATTTATATGGTCGCCAGGAGTCGTTGATGGGAGAAAAACCAGCGTTGAGTAATTGATGAACGTTGCAATTGCCCATAATAAGTACATAACAAGCACAATCCATGATAAGTATTTTGCCCATGATGCAATATTCAATACTCGTTGATGTTTTAGTGAAAAGAACTCTCCGTGCTCACTCATCATTTCCTCCTTCAAGTTTTATTCGAATACTCCGCCGGCGCAAAAAAGACCAACACCGTCAACTCTTCCTCAATCGAATGGAAGCGATGCTCCACGTTCTTCGCTACATACACGATCGAGCCTGCCTGCAGCGCTCGATCCTCATCTGCAACCTTGATCTTCGCTCGTCCGCTCACCACGTAATAGACCTCATCCTCCGTGTGCGGTGACTGGGGATCGGTCCCACCTGTGGGGAGGACGTACAGTCCCATGCTTAGGTCAGGGACATTGAGAAATTCAAGATAGAGTTTTTGGCTGTCTTTTCTTTGTGAAATAAGCTGGGCGAGTTCGAAGGATTGCATACGTTTCTCCATCCGTTGGCAGTGACCGACATTGTAAATTATATATAATCTTTGCGCAAAGGATTGGTACAGTTACTTTAACTCACCTTACGCAATTTATGCTCCCGCAGGGTCTGTGACCCTGCGGTGTAACCTGGAAAATACGGCGGTCACAGACCGCCTTCGAGCAGTGGTGCGTAAGGTGAGTTACTTTAACTTGCTTTCGAAAACATCATACTCATTCAACTTCCCCTCCCCTTTCGACCATCGTTTGATCTCCTTCAGATCCACTCGCTGGCTTATTGAAACCAACACAGCCTGAGCCAGTCCCTGTTGGTCGTTCCAGAAATAGAAGGCGCATAAACGATCTTTCACACAATCTGTTGCAGAGATCACACGCAGGGTTCCTGTCGGCAAATCGAATTCATCAATCGCTTTTACAAGCTCCTCCCCAACCGAAAGCGGACCATCGGGGAACTCCACTAATAATTCCCGCTTTGCTTAATCGCGCCTGGATAAGAGCCGCCAATTCGACCTGACTCATCTTCTTGATTTGCTTCATATGCCCTTGCCCCTCGCACGCGGTCTGCGTCTGTTCATGACAAGTTCCTCCCGCTCATTTGCGGGGTAAAAGGAAAAGGCTTTTTCCAGCAGGGCTTTTAATTCATTTAAAAAGGGATAACGCGGATTGAAAACATAAGGACGGGTTTTTCCGACTGCCCGGCTAGCAAGGACTCCGCCCGCTTCGAGCTTGTCCAATTGTTTTTGAATGGGTAATAGCCCGGTTTTATAGAAACGCGCAATTTCCCGTGCATACCCCTCTTCACGGGCATAGATGTAGAGCAGGACCTTTTCTGCATTCCTTGAACCCAGTAACACCTCGATCATAAAACCAACCTCGAATTCTTTGACTTATAAAGTAAGTTACACGACATACTTTATAAGTCATTATATCATACAGGAAAGGCAGGCGTGGCGCCCACCTCACATGTCGAATTGCTACTTCCCTTCCGCCTTCACCTTGTTGCTGATCTCGCCCAGCCCCTCGATCTCCACCATGACCTCATCGCCATCTTTGAGTTCGGCAACCCCTGATGGCGTGCCGGTGAAAATCAAATCACCTGGCTCGAGCGTCATCACCGATGAGATGTATGCGATCAACGTGCCCACGTTGAAAACCATGTCGCGCGTGGATGCCATCTGCCGCATCTGCCCGTTCACGCGGCAGGTGACGACTGAATCGGATGGATCGAAGTCTGTGTCAATCCACGGACCGAACGGGCAGAACGTGTCGAAGCCCTTCGCGCGCGTCCACTGGTTATCTGTTTGTTGCAGGTCGCGCGCGGTCACGTCATTGCCAATGGTGTAGCCCAAAATATGTTTCTTCGCGTTCTCGCCTGTAATGTGCCGCCCGCGCTTGCCGATGACGACGACCAGTTCTGCTTCATGTTCCACTTTGGACGATTGCGGCGGCAGGATGATGGTCTCACCGTTTGAGATAACCGATGAAGGCGGCTTCATAAAGATGAGCGGAACTTTCGGCACTTCATTCCCCAGCTCTTTGGCGTGCTCCACGTAGTTGCGTCCTACGCATACGATTTTGCTCGGCTCGGAGGGGGCGACCAGCCTCACGTCCGCGAGAGGCGTTGTGGCTTCCTGTCGTCGGTAGCGCCCAAAGATATTCCCGCTGATCTCACCGACCTTGTCCTCGAACAGCCATCCGTATTTTGTTTTTTTACTATCCTGTGTTTCATAACGAACGATGCGCATGCGTCCTCCAAACCCAAGTGTAACATGATGTATAATTGCAGCGCGGGCGCTTAGCTCAGTTGGTTAGAGCACTTCTTTTACACAGAAGGGGTCGGGGGTTCGAGTCCCTCAGCGCCCACAAAAGTCCCACGCAACGTGGGGCTTTTTCTTTTATCAGAACCATGTTCGGGGATTCGAGTGCTTCGCGATCGGCGCCCGCCTGCATTGAGACCTCCGAGTTCTTAAAGAACTCGGAGGTCTCATTTGTGTGGAACGACTTCTCCTCAGCCTCCGTCATACACCGTATCTACCATAAAGGAGAGGACATTGCTATGACTCTAAAACGGACGGTTCTGCTGAGCCTCCCGCTGCTCATGATCTGTATTGCAGGGACTCTCTTCCTCCGCTATTATCGCCAGCCGCTCGGACCCAGCCTCAGCCTGCCCAGCCCCACCCAACCTCCTCCCACACTGACAACGTTCCCTCTCGAAACCAGCGCGGCGGAGTACACACCACCCCCCATTCTATCCACACTGCAACCTCAGTGCGGCGCGCCCGCCGTAATGAACATCCTTGCCATTGGCTCAGACGCACGTGGCGACCATTACCTTTATGGATTGGCGGATATCATACGCCTCGTGCGCGTGGACTTCGTCAATGCGCGGGTGACCATCCTCGAAGTGCCGCGTGATTTGTGGGTGGAGATTCCAGAAATTGCCAATCATTACAACATCACACACGGAAAATTAAATCAAGCATATCTTTATGGCAACGGAGGCCTGGGGTATTACGACGGCGCGGGCGAGGGACCCGGCTTACTCGCTCGCACGTTGAATCTGAACTTCGGCGTGCAACCCGATCATTATCTTGCCGTGAACATGACGACATTTGAAAACATCATTGACGCTATCGGCGGCATTGACATATATCTGCCCTACGATATTGACGTCCGATCAGAGGCGAACCCGAAAGGCTTTCATGTGGAGGAAGGTCAACATCACTTCGACGGCGAGACCGCGCTGTGGGTGGCGCGCATCCGCCAATATCACACGTTCAGCCGCGCCGAAAGCCAGAATATCGTCATGTGCGCGCTCCGCAAGAAACTTCTCAGCCCCGCGCTGGTGCCCGCCATCCCCGAACTGGTGCAGACGTTTCAACGCAACGTGCAGACCGATCTCAGCCCGGAGCAGATCAATCAACTTGCCTGCCTTGCAAATCAAATGAACGGCTCGAACGTTGTGTTTGCCAGTTTCCCCATTGAACTATTTGCGAACAAGAAAATCTTCGACCCCCTACTCGGCGCGACCACCTCGACCCTTGATGCCGATTTCAACGTGTTACGCGATTACATCAGCCGTTTTCAACAAGGGGCGTGGCCCGACCCGAATCTTCTGATCAATTCCACGCCGTCGCCCGCCGAGACCGATAAAGAGTTTGCTTGTGGGGATTAAATATACTTGACCCTCGCCGCTGACCGTTCTACAATCGGACAGCATCCCCTTTGGGATTGCACGCTTCATACTTGACTTGAAATTGTCGCGTCTCAATGGGTATTCCCTCGCTGACGAGGGTGCGTCGCACCTGACTTAATGAGATAATCCAACTCGCAGGGTTTACCTGCTTAAGAAGACAAATCCATCCATGTGGTGCGACGCACTAACATATCTCACAGGAGAATTTTCATGTCTGATTATTTGTTCCGCGGCTCGCTCGAAAAACTCGACCCCGACGTGTACGAACTGACCCAGCTCGAGCAGGAGCGGCAGGCGCGCAAGTTAATCTTGATCGCCAGCGAATCGACCGCGCCGATGGCAGTGCGGGAAGCATTATCTTCTGCTTTTCAAAACATTTATGCCGAAGGCTACCCCGATGAAGAGACCCGCTGGATGGAGGACGAGGAGATCCTTGATTACCCCGCACGGCTGGCGGAGTACCGCCGCAACAGCGACCCGCGCTACTACAAAGGCGTGGAGTATGTAGATGTGGTCGAGGCATTGGCTCGCCGCCGCGCCGCGCAGACCTTCGCCGCAAACGGATATTCGGCTGATCAAATCTATGTGAATGTACAGGGGTTGTCCGGTGCGCCCGCCAACAACGCGGTCTACCACGCATTGATCAACCTCGGCGACACCGTGATGGGACTCAACCTCCTGCACGGCGGTCACCTCTCACATGGCTCGTCGGTGAATCGAAGCGGAAAGTATTACAAGGCGGTGCATTACACGATTGACCAGAATGAACGACTTGATTACGAAGCAATCCGCGCATTGGCAAATGAACACAAGCCGAAGTTGATGATCGCCGGGTATTCATCGTATTCGTGGATGCCAGACTGGAAAAAGTTCAGGGAAATTGCAGATGAAGCCGGCGCGTACCTGCTGGCGGACATCTCACACATCGGGGGGCTGGTGGCGGCGGGAGTCGTGCCTTCGCCGATCGGGTTCGCGCATGTGGTCATGTCCACCACGCACAAGAGCATTGACGGTCCTCGCGGCGCGGTGTTGATGACCACCGATGCGGCTATCGCGAAGAAGATGGATAAAGCTGTCTTCCCCGGCGAGCAGGGCGGACCTCATGTGAATGTCTTTGCCGCGCTGGCATTGACGTTCAAACTCACGCAGACCGCGCAATTCAAGAAGTTGCAAGCGCAGACCATCAAGAACGCGCAGGCAATGGCGGATCAATTCACGAAGCGCGGGTTGCGCGTCCCGTTTGGGGGCACGGACACGCACCTCGTGAATGTGGATTGCACCAGCGTGGTCGGCGAAGATAATGGTAGGGGCGACAGGCCGGTCGCCCTTTCGGGCGATCAGGCGTCGCGCATTCTGGATATTGTGGGAGTAGTGGTCAATCGCAATACGATTCCCGGCGACAAGAATTCGCTCGACCCAAGCGGAATCCGTTTGGGGACGCCGTGGATTACGCAGCGCGGATTCGATGAGAAGAAGTCGCGTGAGTTGGCGAACATCATGGCGGATGTGTTATTGGCATGTGCGCCACATTCAGTAGATACCGTCCGCAAGGGACGACAGCGCAGGGCGAAGATTGATTTCAATCTGTTGAATGACGCGAAGTTGCGCGTGAGGCAGTTGACTGAATCAGCAGGTATTGATTTCAAGTACAAAAAGAGTGGGTATCCACATTTTTACTTTATTGATGATGTCGTGGGGCGGATTGGTAATCCGCCCAAGAAAGGTCGGCGGGATGCCATCCCGCCCCACGCGGTATTTGAGTTAAGCGGACAACGCGTGAGGCAAGTGGTTGATTACGCGGTGTCGAGTGATTTGTCGGCGTTGAAGAAGGGCAAGACTCAGGCGACAGAAATCTCAACTCCAAAAGGTGTTGTGAAGTGTGAGTTGAAGAATGTGGACGGCAGGATGTATCAACTGTCTGCGCCCTTGAAAAAAGCGGCTGCGGTGGCGACCTGGTTGCGCGATCTGTCTGATGGATATATGTCGTTCAACTTGGATGGCAGTAAAGATTTTTCGGCGAGGAGGATGCCTGGTCCGTTCATCGTGAATGAGATGAAGGTAGGGGCGAAGCATGCTTCGCCCCCACAAGGCAAAGGCGAGGAAAAACCCTTTTACATCGGGATCAGATCAGAGGCTGAGGGAGCTGCGGAACTGTCTTCCCCGGGAATGGAACCGTTTGAGTGGAATGAGTCGGAGATAGCGTTGGAGGAGCATCCGCCTTTGCTCAAACGCACCGCGCTGTATGAAATCCATAGATTGAGCGGCGGCAGGATGGTCCCCTTTGCGGGTTGGGAGATGCCGGTGCAATATACGGGTATTTATGAGGAACATCTCGCCACGCGCAACGCGGCGGGGTTGTTCGACGTCTCGCACATGGGTGTCTACGATGTGCGCGGCGCGGACGCGGCGTCGTTCCTCGATTCGGTCTGCGGCAACGACTGCGGCGGACTCATGCCGGGCGAGTCGTTGTACACGCATTTCCTCACACCCGATGCGGACGTGATTGATGATACGCTGGTGTATCGCCGCGGCTGGGATAATTATCTCGTGGTTGTGAACGCATCGAACGATCACAAGGTCCGCACGTGGCTCGAAAGCGTGCGCGACGGAAAGGTGCGGATTGATAACGCGCGGCCGTGGGCGCGGACGTATGGATATAACGCCGAGCTCCGCAACCTGCGCGACTCGAAATCCGGTTCTGCGATGCGGGTTGACATCGCGTTGCAGGGTCCGAAGTCGCGGGATATCCTGCTCGCGATGGGGGTAGACATGGAAACACGTACACAGGTAATGAGGTTGAAGAGAACTGAGTTGTGCGATGCAGTGATTGGTGGATTCGATTTGATCGTCTCGCGCACGGGCTACACCGGCGAGAAGATGGCGTTTGAGTTCTTCGTCCACCCCGAGCGCGCCGCGGACTTTTGGAACGCGGTGCTGAAAGCGGGCGAGCCGTTTGGAGTCAGAGCCATTGGCTTGGGCGCACGCGACTCACTGCGCACAGAAGCGGGACTTCCGTTGTATGGGCATGAAATGGGACTTGGTTCGGGGAAGAGTGGTCTCGATACGCCCACCGCAACGAACACGTCGGGCTACTCGACCAGCATCTTCAACGGAAGGGATTTAGGCATAGCAGAAGGCGGGTTCGGTTCGTATGTCAAGACATACAAGCCGTGGTTCATCGGGCGGGATGCGTATGTGGCAAGAGAGAAGGAACGCAAGGGCGTCGTCATCCGCTACACGTTCGACGAACAGCGCGTGCGCATGGCGCACAACGGCGACCCGGTGGTGAACGCGAACGGCGAACGCATCGGCTTCGTCACCTCCTGCGCCATTGATGGAGCCAGGTTCATTACCGGACAGGCGTATGTGGATCTGGCGTATGCCAGGGAAGGCACGCCGATCCTGATCCATCAAGGCGGCGTGATGGATCGTCCCGCCACCGCAGCGAAGGTGGTGAGTCGGTTCGCGAAACTTTAGAGACTAGAGAATTAGACGCTTCGACAAGCTCAGCGCGGCGGATTGGAGAATTAGGACGGTGGAGGTGGGACGCCGTCCTATTGGTTTTAAGTTGTGATAGAAAGTGGCTGTATAATTACGTCAATATGGTTGTTGTAAACGTCCCGACGATTGACAAGCGCAAGCGCATTCCACAAGAAGCCATTGACCAGGTGGTGGAGCAAATCGTGGAAAAGTTCAAGCCGCAGAGGATCATCCTGTTCGGCTCGTATGCGCGCGGGAATCCACGCCCTGAAAGTGACGTGGATTTATTGGTCGTTATGGATACACCGCGCAAAAAGAACAAGCAATCGTTGGAAATGCGCCGCCATCTGGAGGTTATGTTTGGATTGGATTTGGTGGTGTACACGTCAAAACGTCTAAAAGAACGGGTGGAAATGGGCGATTGGTTCCTGCGCGACGTTCTCAAAGAGGGCAAGGTCTTGTATGAATCCAGCCGTCGCTGAGTGGGTGGCAAAAGCGGAAGGGTGATTTCCTCACGGCGGGCCGCGAACTGCGGGCGCGCAAATCACCGAATTACGACGCCGTGTGTTTCCATGCTCAGCAGTGCGGCGAGAAATATCTCAAAGCCGTATTGCAGGAAAGGACGAAGCACAGGCGACTTACGCCGCGGCTAAGACGGTACGAAAGTTTATCAGGCAGAAATTGGGGCTGAAGTGATGGATCGTCCTCCCACGGCGGCGAAGGTGGTGAGTAGGTTTGCGAAGTTGTAGGAGATGAAAATAGATGAAGAATGGGAGCGGGTGGTATCTCCCTCGCCGCCGATTGTGACGGTTTTAGGGGGAGCCTAGCCCGCTATTTGTGGATTGATATGTACCGAAGACCGCCGATTAGTACAAAACGGCTGCCACATGTAGGGTATTCAACCCTCTGAGTCCGGTTGTACAGACAACGCTTTTGTGGATAACCCGCGTTTATTTGTGGATAAGTCACCTTCCGTGTGGAGAAGTCGGGGTCAGAGTCAGTTCTTGCCTACGAGGGCGATCCCTATATGTGGGCTTTCGGTTTTGGAATCTCCAAAATATGGAATTGGAGAAAATTTGGCGCTCGTTGTGGATAGTTTGGGGATGATTTCTCCCGCCTCTTTCCACAGGGGAGGCTGATTCAGAAAACCGGACCAGACCCAACATCCAGAGGACGCGTGGCGGTTCATCCCACAGGTACGGCGTATTGGTTTTCATCCACAGTATCCACACCCCCTACTGCTATTACTATTCTTATCATCTATTTAATAATATGCTTGAATCTATTAAGCAAATCCTGTACAATCTTTATATCGGCCCCTCTTATTGTTGGGAGGTCCACCATGGACATGATCAAGGTTTCAGCAAACTCCCGTACCTCTGCCGTTGCCGGGGCAATTGCGGGTGTGGTCCGTGAACACAAACGGGCGGAAGTGCAGGCGATTGGCGCCGGGGCGGTAAACCAGTCGGTGAAGGCGCTGGTTCTGGCAATCGGGTATCTGAAGAACGACGATATCCACGTGGTCTGCATCCCCGAGTTTGTGGACGTGACGATTGACGACAAGGTGAGAACGGCTATCAAAATTGTCGTCGAGCCGCGATAGGCGATTGCGTAATTTATAAGAGGGTGGTTTATAATGACATGGACGGTTTGCGAAACCTATCATGCATACCGCCTGTTTTCTCTATGAATTCATCAAGACGTTTCTGGCGTAGTTTGTTGTTCCTTGTTTTGATCGCCGCGTTATGCGGAGGTTTGGCTTTGCCCATGCTCGCGCCAGTGAAGGCCGCGCCCATAATGCAGGCGGCAGCATTATCTGTTGTCATTAATGAAGTTGCATGGGGTGGAACATCAGCAGCAAATTCCGATGAGTGGATTGAGTTATATAATCCAACGTCTAATATTATTGACTTAAGTGGATGGACAATAACAGTGGCAGATGCAATTCCCACACCGATTACTATTCCCAGTGGTTCGATACCTGCAGGGGGATATTTTTTGCTTGAACGGGTTGATAAAGCAGTAAACGATATCTCCGCCGATTATATATATGGGGGAGCAAATCTAGGTAATAACCCTGCAGGCGAAACTTTAACATTATATGACAACACTGTACCTGCTCCGAATGTAATTGATACTGTAAATCTTAATGGAGGCGCTTGGCCCGGTGGTAGTGGATCTCCAAATCATGCAAGTATGGAACGAATTAATATGGGTGTTGACAGTGATTCAATTTGGGGATCAAATAATGGAGTTACGGTCAACGGATTAGATGCAAACGGAGCTGCACTTAGAGCTACTCCTAAACAACAAAATTCTATTTATGCTCTTCCAACATCAACGCCTACTATTACAAACACGCCAACAGATACTGGCACGCCCACTACCACTGGCACTACAACTGCTACGCCCACAACCACCAACACTCCCACTACGACTAGTACTCCCACAATAACAGTAACCCCAACCATCACCCTTGCTCCGGCAGCAGGTATAGTAATCAGCGAGTTTCGAACCAGAGGAACAGGCGGGGCAAACGATGAATTTATCGAACTGTATAATCCAACATCTGGAACGATTGACATTAGCGGCTGGACAATAAGCCGTTCCAGTAGCTGCGGTACTTCAACGACAACGATTGTGACCATCCTCACAGTGACACTCGCGGCAGGGCGGCATTACTTGATTGGCGGCACCTCCTACACAGGATCTGTAACTCCGGACCAGGCGAATGTTTCTTTGAACATTGCAAACGATGGCGGTATTGCTCTCTTGAATGGCGCAACTTTTATTGATCGGGTTGGGCTTTGTGCTTCCACCCTTTATCTTGAAGGTACGGCTCTTTCCCAGTTGACATCCGATGCAAATCGAAGTTATGACCGCAAATCCACTGCGTTAGGAAGTTGTGTTGATTCAAATAATAACGCAGCGGACTTTATCCTGCGTACGCCAAGTGATCCCCAGAACTCATCCAGTCCGTTGACGGTTTGTGGCAATCCAACTCCAACTCCGACAGCCACACCTCCTCGCACGGCAACCCCGCGTCCTTCGCCCACGCGTACACCCACACCCCTGCCTCCGCCTGAGCTCGTGGCAATCAATGAATTCGTGCCGCGCCCGGGGCATGATTGGAACAACGACGGGGCGGTCAATGTAGGCGATGAATTCATCGAGATCATCAATCACGGGACGATCAGCGTCAGTTTGAACGGGTACAGCCTCGATGACGAAGTGAACATTGGCTCGACGCCGTTTAGCCTCCCATCCGTCACTTTGTCACCCGGGGAAAGAATTGTCTTTTACGGAAAGGAAACCGGTCTGCTACTCAGCGATGGCGGGGATGGCGTGCGCCTGCTGAGACCCAATGGTCAATTGGTGGACGCGTTCAACTACACGGTGGTTAACTATCCCGATCAATCCTACTGCCGCCTGCCGGATAACGGCGGCTTGGATGACTGGAACCGGAATTGTTTCCCGACTCCCGGGTTGAGAAATACCCTGAGTGGGAATTTTGTAAGCCCGTCGGGCAGGGGTGAAGAGCTTTTGTGCCCCATTGCCGATACGCTTCCGTTTGGTTTTTTCCTGGCGGAGTGTGATCCGTTTGGACATAACATCTGGCGTCCGGCGTATTGGGATGACACAGGCTGGTATGGGGAACAGAATTTGCCGGAACAACCTGGCAAATGGAATGTTTTTGTTGATTAAGAAGCTGTGGGCTGGTCTCATCGGATCAGCCCACAGCATTGTAATATAACTGGACTTACGCATAACTATTCTTTTTGCTCAAAGGCGGTCTGTGACCGCCGCATTTTGCAGGCAAGTCGCAGGGTCGCAGACCCTGCGAGAGCGCATTTTGCGTAAGTCCTATATAAATTAATCCTCCGCGGCTCTCGCCACTTCCTCCGGCTCGAAGACGACTTCCTCCTTGCCGGTTAACTTTTCATCAACTTTTTGGATGATCAGCCGCAAGTGCCCCGGGTGCGAGACGTAATCCAGGTCATCGGCAGGGACAGCCAGCACGGGACAAAGCGTGAAGTTATTGATCCATGTTTCGTAGAGACTGTTCAAGCCCTGTAAATAATCGGGGGCGATGGTGCGTTCGTAGGCGCGTCCGCGGCTGGAGATGCGATTCGACAGGGTGGAGGCGGAGGCTCGTAGATAGATGACCAGGTCCGGGGGCGGAAGGAAGCGCATCATCGTTTCGTACATGTCGCGATAGGTTCGGTAATCCCGATCCCGGATGTATCCCTGCAGGTATAAATTCTGCGCGAAGATTTCAGCGTCCTCATAGACGCTTCGGTCCTGCACCACCGAGTTGGGGTGTTGCGCAAGTTGATAATGTGTGCGCAAACGATGCGTGAGGAAGAATACCTGCGAATGGAAAGCCCAGGCATCCATATTTGAATAGAAGTCTGCAAGATATGGGTTTTCGGTGACCGGCTCGTAGAACGGTTCCCACCCCATGCGGACACAAAGCAATTCCACAAGAGTGGATTTTCCAACACCGATATTGCCGGCAATCGCCACAAATTTTTTCATAACATCCCTCCAACAATATTTTCGCCCTTCCGAAGGTCGTCGGGACGATGTGAGCGGAGAACTGAGCGCTCTCTGCGAAGTTCGCAGACGAAGGGCGGCCTTTCATGAAACATACGCTCACCTGCACTCCCTGGCACCGTGCGGCTTAAGCCGTACCAGGGCAGGTGTGCGCCAGGCGCAAGTGTCGACTGCAGTGCAAAAACCGCACCTCCGCTCAGCGCGACTTAATCTTCAAACTAGTTCGGAATTTCTCCGGCAAGTTCCTTGTCTATCACCTGCTGAAACACATCGAGCGGCTGCGCTCCGACGATGGCAAGACCATTGATGAAGAAGGTAGGCGTTGAGTTCACACCCAGGTTCAGGGCAAAGTCGCTGTCCGCCTGGATCTCGGCTTGGTATTTGCGGTCTTTCATGCAGGTTTCAAACGAATTCATATTCAAGTCGAGGTCTTGCGCGTATTGGGTGTACACACCGCTTCCCAGCAAGTCGCCGTCAAAAAGTTTTTCATGGAATTGCCAGTAGGCATCCTGCTCGCCGGCGCACATGGCGGCTTCTGCCGCGGAAAAAGCATCGGGATGGATGGAGGTAAGAGGCAGGTGGCGGTAGACGAGCCGAATTTTCCCGGGATACGCGGCAAGCAGCGGTTCGTACACTTCTTCATGCCAGCGCTTGCAGAACGGGCATTGATAATCACTGAACTCAACGATTGTGATGGGCGCATCATCAGGACCGATCGCGTACGAACCTTCGGTGGGGACATCGTAACGAATATATTGGGGTTCCTGCGTGGCGATGGGCGCTTCAGAAGCCGGACCGTTGGACTGGGGCGCTGTTTGTGAGCCGGGTCTTAACTCTGACAGCAAATCCGTTCCCCAGATCACATATCCGAGGAGGATTCCTGCGGCGAAGGTCAATACACTGAGCGCTGTGAAGAAATGACTGCGTTTGAAGGTGATGGTATCTTCTTCGATAATTGTTGGTTCGATAAATTCAGGTTCAATGATAGGGGTAATCAGTTTTTTTGCTCTCGACGTTCTGGGTGTTTTTGATTCCATGAGGGCATTATAACATGCCTAAAATTTTCCCCGCTGCTACTTTTATTCCGAATGTGCGTATGTTAATTTGCAAGTTTACCGCACTGAGCGGAGCGCCGTGCAGTCGAAGCGCCCTCCGCTTAGGACGAAAATCTTTGGAGGTCAAAATGACAACTCATGCAAAACGTATCCCCTGGTATTTGTGGCCCTTCGCCGCGATCTGGAAGTTACTGGCGGTCATCGTCGAAATGACGGGCAGGCTTGTGGCGATGGTGCTCGGTATTGTGCTGATGATCGTCGGCGTGCTGGTCAGCCTGACAGTGATTGGCGCGATTGTGGGCATCCCGCTTGCAATTGTGGGGTTGCTGTTGTTCTTGAAGGGAGTATTCTAAATTCGTAGGGACGGGCAGCTGCCCGTCCCTACGATGTAATCGTTTCGGATTGCGGTCTCCGCTTTTTGAATAGAAGCAGGATCCGGCTGGGTAGTGAAGCGAGGAATCTCCGTATGGGGGGAATCCGCATGATGAGGAGAATGACAGCGATGAGCGTATAAATCAGCGGGCGGATGATCTCTCCCTGCAGGGCGAAGAAGTCGCCTTTTTTGCCCCATGCGTAATGCAATAGGAGCAAAGGCACGATCAGGTAAATCGTCTGGTGCAGTCGTTTCCAGTTTTTGCCGAGGCGTTTCTTCCAAACGTCGAAGGATGTCATTGCCAGAGGGATGAGCATCAGAAAACCTGTAAGACCAACGACGATGTAGGGTTTCTCGACGATGGTTTGCAGGATCAGACTCCATGCGAAACCGTAATCGAGGTTGACAAAGATGATGACGTGAATGGTTGCATACATGAACGCGTACAATCCCAGCGCGCGGCGGCGTTTGAGCAGTTCGCTCCACTTGAAGAGCGTATTGAGCGGCGTGCAGGCGATGGACAGCACAAGCAATGTGATGGCATGGCGCCCGGTGCGTTGTTCCAACTCCTGGATCGGGTTGGCGGAAATATTCCCCGTGATGATATCGAAGATGAGGAACACCAGGGCAGACCACGCATAGAGGTGCATGGAGATTTGAAGAGGGGTGTAGCGGGTGAAGAGGGTTGTCATTTTAATTTTATGAAATGCGTTTCGACTGCGCTCGCCTGATGGCTCGCTCCGCTCAACGCGGCAAGCAATTAATAATTCTCAATCAAATCCATGCCTTCATACAAGTAGGCAACCTGTTCGGCATATCCATTGAACATCAGTGTGGGGCGGCGGCTCAATTCACCGATACGGCGTTCGGACGCCTGTGACCAGCGCGGGTGAGAACGTTCCGGGTTCACATTGGAATAAAAACCGTATTCATTGGGTCCAACTGAGTTCCACAGTGTGGCGGGCTGTTCGTCAACCAACTCAATCTTGGTAATTGATTTGATGGATTTGAATCCATATTTCCACGGCACCACCAGGCGGATCGGCGCACCGTTCTGGTTGGGCATCGGCTGTCCGTATAAACCGGTTGCGAGTATTGTAAGCTCGTTCATGGCTTCATCGAGCCGCAAGCCTTCCTGATAGGGCCATGGATAAAATGGACTGCTCTGACCGGGCATTTCTTCGGGGCGGTATACAGATTCAAAACGAACATACTTCGCGTCGGAGGTTGGTTCCACCTCATTCAATAGACTCGCGAGCGGGAAACCCGTCCACGGGATGACCATGCTCCACGCTTCGACGCAGCGCAAACGATAGACGCGTTCCTCTTGCGGAAATTTGCCGAGCAGGTCTTCGATGCCGTAGGTTTTCGGTTGCCTCACCAAGCCGTACACTTCCACCGTCCACGGGCTGGGGTTGAAATCCTGCGAAAGCGGGGCAACGCCTTCCTTGTTCGTGGTGAACTCGTAATAATTGTTGTAATTGGTGATGTCTTCGAATGAGTTCGCGGGATCGCCCAACTCATCCGTGATGCCGGATGCGGGTTGCGACACTTCCTCCGTCGCGGGCGATCCACTCGGGGCGCACGCGGCTAGGATCGCGGACCCGGTCACGACGCCGGCGGCTTTGAGAAAATCGCGCCGTGTGATGTATTGTGCATACGGCGTAATCTCGGATGATTTGACTGGTATGGATTTTAGTTTAGTGTTCATGGTTTTTCCTTATCCTCATGTCATTGCGAGGAGCGCTCTTTGCGACGAAGCAATCCCCTCGCATAGTTGGAGATTGCTTCGCGGCGCGGGGCGCCACTCGCAATGACATGTATTAGTACGTCTCTTCCAACAACGCCTTGATATTTTCTTCGGTCTCGCTATATCTGCCTTCGCCGATGTGCACGTAGCGGATGTGACCCTGTTTGTCAATCAGGTACAACGTGGGCCAATAATGATTGCGATACGCGCGCCAGGTCGCTCCGTCGTTATCCTGTGCGACGGCGTATTGAATATCGTTTTCGACAATTGCATTTTTCAGGTTGTCGAGATTTTCTTCATACGAAAATTCTGGATAGTGATTGCCGATGATGACGAGTCCTTCACTTGCATACTTGCTGTGCCAGCCTTTTAACGAAGGCATCACATTCTGACAATTGATGCAGCCAAACGTCCACATTTCGACGATGACAACTTTGCCGCGCAAGTCTGCGAGGCGGAGAGGTGAATCTACATTCAGCCAGGTATCGTTTGTTAATTCAGGGGCAAGCCCCAGGTCCGGTAATGATGCGAGTTTTAGCATGGCAGAGTCCGCTTGAGGTTGGGATGCGCTTTGTTGAGGCGTACATCCAAAAAGAATTAAGGCGATCAATCCAAATAGAAAGCGTTTCACTAAAGTGCTGTGCATGGTCAGCCTCCTTGATGCAGTCATTGTAAGGAAACTTCCTTACGAAAAGATTACATAATAATGAATAGAGTTTAAGGGATTTGAATCACCGTCCCGCAGGCGTCGTCCTGGCGGTTCGTCTTTCGCTCATCGTGTCGAAGGGTTTGATTGATTTGTTCGCGCTGCGCAGAAAACCTGCGGGACGTTTTATGGAATATGGAACGTGAACTGTGTGCCTTTTCCCGCCATGCTTTCGACGCGGATGTCTCCGCCGTGCGCCCGCACGATGCCGCGCGCAATCGCGAGTCCCAAGCCCGCGCCGCCTGTGACTCGGTTGCGGGATTTGTCACCGCGATAGAAACGCTCAAAGATGTGCGGGATGTCTTCCGCGCGGATGCCTTCGCCGGTATCGCTCACGGTCACTTCCACGCCCTGGGTTGACCGCCGCACCCACACGCTGACCCTGCCCAGACCCGTTGTATGCCGCAGCGCGTTGCCGATCAGATTATTGAGCACTCGCCCGATGGCTTGCGTATCCATGTGGACGGGGTCAACATCCGAATCAACATTTCCTTCAAGAGAAATTTCCTGTTGCTTTGCAAGCTCGGTGAAACTTTCGAGTGTGTCGGAAACAAGATCACTCAGCGATGCCTTTGCACTATTGAGCGGAAAACCGCCTGCATCAAGTTGCGCCATTTGGAAGAGGTCGTCAATTAACGAGGAAAGCGAGTGCACGTCGCGTTGCGCGGTATGCAAATATCGCTTCACGGTTTCAGGGTCTTCGACGACCCCGTCGGATAACGCTTCGAGGATCGCGCGCATCGAGGTCAGCGGTGTGTGCAAATCGTGACTCACCCACGCGATCAGATCGCGGCGCAGGCTTTCGAGTTCGCGTTGTTTGTTGTCGGCGGCTTGCAACTGCTCAGCCATCTGGTTGAACGTGACCGCGAGCGATGCCACCTCATCCCGCCCGTTCACCTCGACCCGCGTTTTCAAATCTCCTTGTGCAAGTTTTTCCGCCGCGCCTTTGAGTTGTTGAATCCGCGCGGTGATCGTGCTGGAGAGAAAATAGCCCAGCACCATTGCCATTCCGCCTGCGAACACGAGCAATACAATGGCAAGCAAAAGATCGTGTTCGCTGGCGAACATCATCTGCGCCGAGAACCACACGTTGAAAAAAGTAAGGATGCTTGCAAGCGCATATCCGCCCAGCAGTGTCCAACGCAACGCGGGAGAAAAGTTGATCCACCCGAGGCGGTAAGCGATATACCCCGCCAGCGCAGAGACCAGCGCGGTGATGCCAAGATAGAGCGCCATCCGCCCCAGTTCGCGCAACGGCGGGAGCATTACCAATTCAAAGATCAGCAGGGAAATGGAGAGGATGATCGCAACGCCGATGATTAATCGGGCAGGCATGGGGGCTCGGGAGAGGGTTTTCATTTTTTTGTAGGGCGGACCGATGTGTCCGCCCAATATTATTTTGAATCAAATTTTTATCAAGGGCAGACACGCAGGGCTGCCCCTACGATAACGAATCACGGTTCGAATTTATACCCAACGCCCCACACCGTTAGCAAGCGCGCGGGCTTCGAGGCATCGTTTTCGATCTTTTCGCGCAAACGGCGCACGTGCACAGTGACAGTCCCGGGGTCTATATATTGCGCGCCGCCCCACACGCGCTCGAGCAATTGCTCACGCGTAAACACCTGTTTCGGATGCCGCGCCAGCAGATACAACATGTCGAATTCTTTTGCGGTCAATTCCACTTCGGACTCTTTGACCTTCACTGCGCGACTGCGCGGGTCTATGAACAGGTTTTCAAACGATAGCGCACGCTCATTCTCAGCCGGATCCTGATCCCGCCCGAGACGCCGCATCACCGCCCGCACGCGGCTCACCAACTCCTGCGGGCTGAACGGCTTGACAACGTAATCGTCCGCGCCCATTTCGAGCCCCGCGATTCGGTCAACCTCTTCGCGGCGCGCCGTCAGCATGATGATCGGCACATCGGAACGGTCACGCAACCAGCGGGCGAGAGAGAGACCGTCCACTTCGGGGAGCATCAAGTCCAGAATCACGAAGTCTGGCGTCTGGCGTTCGAAGATGTTCATCGCCTTCTTTCCGTCCGGGGCGATTTGCACATTGAACCCTGCGCGCTTGAGATACAGGCTGACAACCTCTGCGATGCTGGCTTCATCTTCCACGACGAGAATCGTTTTTGTACTCATCATCATGAATCTTACTCCAATGTCGAATAAATTAACGTGTGTGTTCAGAAATTCGTAAGAATTATGATTTCCCCCGCGCTTGAGCCGGATTAATTCACAGACTCAAGCTGGTCGTACGAGCGGATATGGTCGCGTCCCGCTTCTTTCGCGGCATACATTGCCTTATCTGCCGCGCGCAAAAGAACATCACGGTCGTCTCCGTTCGCGGGATAGGATGCGATTCCCATCGAAAAGGTTGCGGTCAGGTCATAGCGGCCGTAGGGAACGCTTAACGAATTCAAAGATTCACGTAATTTTTGCGCGCGCTTGTGCGCCATCTCTGTATTGATATTGGGCATGACGATCACAAACTCTTCGCCGCCAAAGCGGCAGGCAAAGTCACCGCGCCGGCTTTGCTGTGCCAGCACATCTGCCATCGCCTTCAGAACAAGATCACCCGCTTCATGGCCGTAGGTATCATTCACCTGCTTGAAGTGGTCAATATCAATCATAATAATGCAAATGGGGTAAACCTCGCGCGCCGCGCGTGCCAGTTCGCGATCCAATGTTTCTTCGAGATAGCGCCTGTTGAACAGGTTTGTGAGCG
>Ga0247727_10004138_pt1 | contig 31098 bp, 25 predicted proteins | sample WisWelCaveWW1625_FD_202498 | JGI IMG/M metagenome (GOLD analysis project Ga0247727, IMG submission 202498) | Biofilm microbial communities from Wishing Well Cave, Virginia, United States - WW16-25 | ecosystem: Environmental > Aquatic > Deep subsurface > Groundwater > Cave microbial mat | place... | reverse complement strand
GCTCGGCCAGCGGGGTCGCGATCTGGACCGTGTCGGGTCCCGACACGTGAGGGTGCACCTGCGACAGATTGAGCTCGATCCGACCGGCGTACGTCGCGTCGCGATCCGGCCGTGGGGGGTCGCTCTCGAAGCGTCGAAGATCTTCGTCCGACACACGCGAGATCCCGCGCCGCGCGAGCGTCTCGCGACGTCCGCGCAGGAACGCGTGCGTGACCTCGTCCACCGGGAACCAACCGACGAGCGGGCCCCACTCGGTGGTCATGTTGGCGATCGCCAGGCGCTCCTCGAGGCTCAGCGTTGCCACCCCGGGGCCGGCGAACTCGACGGCGGAGTTCAGGACCTCCTCGCCGTACAGGCCGCAGAGGGCGATGATCACGTCCTTTCCCACCGCACCCTCGGGCAGTGCGCCGGTCAGAACCACCTCCACGCTCCGCGGAATCTGCCACCAGAACGTCCCTGTGGCCCAGATCGCCGCGGCGTCGGTGCGCACGACCGGCGTGCCGATCGCGCCGACGCCGCCGTACATGTTCGAGTGCGAGTCCGACGCGACGACGAACGCACCTGGCACCGCGTACATCTGTTCGACCACGATCTGGTGGCCGATTCCGGTCCCGGCGGGATAGAAGTCGATCCCGTGGTCCCGCGCGAACGCCTCGATCGCCCGGTACTTCGCCAGGTTGTCCGGGCTCGTGTTCTGGATGTCGTGATCGAGGCAGAACACGGGCTGCGACCGGTCATGGATGCGCGGCGCACCGATCGCCTTGAATTTCTTCATGACCGGTGACGTGTTGTCGTGGGTCATGACGTGCCGTGGCCGAATCGACAGGAAGTCGCCCGCCCGCACCGGTCGGCCGCGCGGTCCCTCCGCCATGTGGCTCTGCGCGATCTTCTCGACCATCGTCTGTCCCATGGCGGTCCTCCAGGGCTACGCGTCGGCGCGGAGCAGGTCCATCAGGCGCTCGATCGAGTCGAGTCGGTCGAGGCTCCAGATCGCCTCCTGGACCTGACGCTGCCGGCTCGGCGTCAAGACCGGCCCGGCCAGGGCTTCGAATTTCTCATCGATCTCGCGGTCGGTCAGCGGGTTCCGAGGATCGCCCTTGGGGTAGTCGATCTCCTTGCGGAGCTCCCGTCCGTCGGTCGTGACGACGGTGACCTTCACGCGCTGCAGCCTGGGAAACAGGGCCTCGATCTCGGGATCCGCCACGACCTCGACCTTGCGCAGCTGGGCGCGAATCCGCGGATCCATGATCTTCTCGTCGGTGAACTGGAGCGGCGTGACCTGGCGATCCGCGATCGCGGCCGCGATGACATAGGGCAGGCTGTGATCGGCGGTCTCCTTGCTCCGCGGGTCGTACTTCGACGGGTCGGCGAGGATATCCGCCGCGCGGGCGAGCGACCGGATGTGGACCTTCGCCACCTGCTCCGGCGCGAGATCGTGCTCGTTCAGGATGTCGAGCGTGCACGAGATCGGCGCGTGTGTCAGCGCTTCGGTGGGGAACGCCTTCATGCCGCACTGCGTGATGCGCCAGCTCTCGCCCAGCCCGTCCTCGAGGATCGAGAGCTTCCACTCCGGGCCCAGGCACTTGACGAGCCCCTCCTTGCCGTCGATCACGTGCTCGGGGCCGGTGTACCCGCGCTCGGCGAGAAGGGCAGCCAGGACGCCGCTCTGCGTGGCCAGCGGATCGACGGTGTTCTTCATCATGGTCAGCTTGCCCGCGGTCACGGCGCCGAGCGTGGCCATGCGCGACCCCGAGATCCCGATCGCGTGTTGCATCGCCTCCCAGCCGAGGCCGAGCATCTTCGCCGCGACCATCGGCGACACGAACGCGGTCAGGGTCGCGTGATGCCAGCCGCGCTCGCGGATGCCCGGAAAGGCCGCCTCGCACAGGCGCATCTCGAACTCGTGACCCAGCACGATGCCCACGACGAGATCGCGACCGCCAAGACGCGCGCGCTCGCCACAGGCGATCGCCGCGGGCAGGATGTCCGACGGGTGCGACGGGTCCTGCTTCCAGTAGATGTCGTTGTAGTCCATCACGCGGACCATCAGCGCGTTCAAGAGCGACGCACTGATCGGGTCCATCTTGCGCCCGGTGCCGATCACCGTCGCCGGGCCCGGCCCGGCGTGCTCGCCCAGGACCTCGAGGGCGATCTTGACGTCGTGCTGCTCGTATCCGCCTAGCGCGCAGCCGATCGAGTCGAGCAGGTAGCGCTTGGCCTCGTGGATGGCGTCTGCCGACAGCTGGCCGTAGTCGAGCCCCACGGCCCACCGGGACATCCGCGCGGTGATCGTCTCGCCCACTTCTCTTTCTCCCCGTACTACTTCAGGTTCTTGAACGGCTCGAAGCTCATGAAGTCCGCGTGGTGCACGATGAACGCCTCGGTGCTGCGGCGCACGAGGTCGCCCTCCGCCGCGTGCGCGGCGATGATGTGGCACACGGCATCAGGAACGCCGCAGGCCATCGCCAGGTAGACCCCGGTGAACGGATGGCGTAGGTGCTTGCCGCGCTCGCTCTGCACCGCCTTGCCATCGACTCTCTCGTATTCGAGGAGCTTGCCGACGTCGGCCAGGATCGCGCCCGCGATGACCACGTCGTGATCGATCGGCAGGCCGCGGCCGAGGAACTCCTGCATCGCCTCGGCCGAGCGCCTCGCGATGTGGACGACGCAGCGCTTGTGCTCCATGAACGTTGCCGGACAGTTCTTCACGAGCAGCGTGAACGGGATCTGCTCGAGATCGTCCGGCGTGAGCGGGCTCAGCTCGAACGCGCGGATCCACGTCTCGAGAACGCATTCCCGCAGACGGGCGTCCTGGATCCAGGCGATCTCCGGCCACAGCTTCTCGACGGCCGCTCGCATCGGGTCCTCCTGCGGCGTGCGGGCCTGTGCCAGGCGAAACTTCGGGCGGATGAGTCGTCGGGGCGGCGTCAGTCTAGCCGACCGGCCGAGCACCGTCTACGGTCCGGTCGCCGGGGCGCACGAGAGGCGTCTCCCGACGCCGCTGGACCGGGTCCGTTAGCGGGCGCTCAGAACGAGCGCGGTGACGAGGACCGGCAGGTGCACGAGCGAGTAGGCGAACATCCGGCGAGCCCACGCCTCACCGACATCGGACCGAAGACCAGGTGCCGCGAGCGCGAGGCCGATCGCGCCGAGAATCGCCGCGGTCAGTCCGTAGGCCAAGCCCCCGATACCGAGCACCGGGCCGGCGATCGAGTGAGCGACGAACCCCGCCATCGCGCCGCACAGCCATCTCCGTGCCGCACGGTCGCCACGCACCAGCGGCAGGACACGAATGCCTCCTCGGCGGAAGTCGTCCTTCAGATACAGGGCGATCGCGAGGAAGTGCGGAAGCTGCCACAGGAACAGGATTCCGAACAGGTACCAGCCCGGTGGAGCGAGCGCGCCCGTTGCTGCGGCCCAGCCCATGAGCGGCGGGAGCGCTCCCGGCAGGGCACCGACGACGACGGCCCAGGGTGTCCACCGCTTCATCGGCGTGTAGACGGCGACGTAGCTGCAAATGGCAAGCGCGCCGAGCGCGACGGTCAGCGAATTCGCCGTCGCCGAGATCCCGGCGAGCGCCAGCACACCGAGCGTCGATCCGAAGACGAGCGCGGTCCGCGGCGAGAGCCGGCCCGCGGGGAGGGGGCGCTCACAGGTCCTCAGCATGCGCAGGTCGATCTCGCGCTCGAGCCAGCAGTTGAGGGTGTTCGCCGCCGCCACGAGGGCCGCCGTGGCCACGAGGAACCCGACCGATCGGCCGAAGCCCAAGGGCGCGGGCGCGAGCCAGACTCCGGACGCCGCGGTGAACAGGACGAGGATGGACAGTCGGGGCTTGCCAAGGGCCGCGAGGTCGCGCAGTCGGCCGAGCGCAAGCGGGGCGGGGGCGGTCGCTTCGATCATCGGGGCCAGGTCACCATAGCGGAACCGACCGTGCCGCCCCAGCGGCCGGGGTTGCCTCGCGGTCCCGCCGGTCGGATACTAGCGATTCCCCCGGAGGAGATCATGCGCTCGATGTTCGTGCTCTCGATCGCTTTGCTGGCCTCGCCCTGGGCCGCGGCCGCGGAGCCACAGCCCCATGCAGCTCGGGCCGACCACCGCTTCGACGACGTCGAGCGCTGGGTCGAGGAGTTCGAGTCCCCCGATCGTGGGACCTGGCAGAAGCCCGCGATCATCGTGCGTGTCCTGACGCTCGAGCCGGGACAGATCGTCGCCGACCTGGGGGCCGGGACCGGGTACTTCACGAAGATCCTGAGCGTCGGTGTGGGGGAGAGCGGAAAGGTGTACGCGGTCGACGTCGAGCCGCGGATGCTCGAGTACATCCGCGGACGAAACGATCTCGTGAAGAACGTGGTCACCGTCGAGGCCACGCCGGACGACCCCAAGCTCCCGGCGCGGGAGATCGATCTCGTCATGGTCGCCAACACCTGGCACCACATCGGCAACCGAATCGCGTATCTGGGGAAGCTGCGCCCGGCGCTTTCCCGAGAGGGCCGGGTAGCGATCATCGACTGGCGCGAGGGGGAGATCCCGATGGGACCCCCGCCGGAGATGCGTCTCGGGCGCGACGAGGTGGTGGCCGAGTTCGAGCAAGCGGGATGGCGGCTCGCCACGGAGAGCGTTGCGTTGCCGTACCAGTACTTCCTCGTGTTCTATCCGCCGCCGGCGCCCGCTCCCTAGCCCGGACTAGAGTCGGTCCATCGAGGTCCGGACCGCGCTCCGCTCGCGCTGGGCTCGACGAGCCCGATTCCGTCTATCCTCGTGACATGCGAGAGATCCTCCTGTTCGCAGCCGGCCGGGCGATCGAGTTCCTCGAGCACCTCGATGAGCGAGCCACCGGCGCCACCGCGGACCGCGCGGCGCTGCTCGAAGCGCTGGACCGGCCGCTGCCGGACCGATCGGAGCCGATCGAGACGGTGCTGCGGGAGATGGCGCGCGGTGTGGAGCCAGGTCTCGTGGCCAGCGCCGGCCCGCGTTACTTCGGGTTCGTGATCGGCGGCGCGACCCCTGCCAGCCTCGCCGCCGCGGACTGGCTGACCTCGGCGTGGGATCAGAACGCCCAGGTGTACGACTCGGCGCCCGCGGCGGCTGTCGTCGAGGAGATCGTCGGCCGCTGGATCGTGGACCTCCTGTGCCTGCCGTCGGGCAGCTCCGTGGGCTTCGTCACCGGCGGGCAAATGGCCAACTTCACGGCGCTCTCGGCCGCCCGGAACGCGGTCCTCTCACGCCACGGATGGAACGTCGACGAGGAGGGCCTGAACGGTGCACCGGACCTCCGCGTCCTGCTCAGCGAGCAAGCCCACGCGACGGTAACGAGCGCCCTACGAATGATGGGGCTCGGCCGCCGACAGACGTGCCCGCTTCCCGCGGACGATCAGGGCCGGATGTGTCTCGACGCGCTCGAGGCCGAGCTGGCCGCCCGATCCGGCCCCACGATCGTCTCGGTCCAGGCCGGCAACGTCAACAGCGGCGCGTTCGAGCCCATCGGCGCGATCGTGGACCGGGCGCGCCCGTCGGGCGCGTGGATCCACGTGGACGGAGCGTTCGGTCTCTGGGCCGCGGCCTCGCCGGCACACCGGCACCTCGTGGACCGCGTCGGAGAGGCCGATTCCTGGGCCGTCGACGCGCACAAGTGGTTGAACGTTCCCTACGACTCGGGAATCGTTGTTGTCCGTCACCCGCTTCACCACCAGAGCCTCAAGACCGCGCGCTGCGCCTACGCCGGGGTCGAAAGCGACGATCGGCGTGACGGCTCGGCCTTCGTTCCGGAGAACTCTCGTCGCGCGCGCGGGTTCGTCCTGTATGCGGCGCTGCGGACGCTCGGCCGGTCCGGTGTCGCGGACCTCGTGGCCGGGTGCTGCGCGTGCGCCCGGGAGTTCGCTCGCCGGCTCGCGCACCTCCCGGACGCGACCGTGCTCAACGAGGTCGTGCTCAATCAGGTCCTCGCGCGCTTCGATCCGCCGGGCGTCGGGGATCGGGAGGCCTTCCACCATCGCCTCGCCGCGGCGGTTCAACGCGAGGGAACGTGCTGGTGCGGCCCCACCCGGTGGCGGGACGCGACGGCCCTGCGCTTCTCGTTCTCGAACTGGCAGCCGACCGAAGGCGACGTGCGTCGCAGTGTCGACTCCATCGAGGCCGTCTACAGGGCGCTGGTCGAGAGTTGATCCTTCGAGCCTGGGCGCTGCCTTGAGCGGCGCCGGTCGCAGGCCGCAGGCGGCGATCGACGCACGATCTCACGCCGGACCCCGGGGCGGCTGCTTGACCCCTGTGGCGCGCCCGCCGTAACGTCTGGGACGTGAACGACTTCGTACGTTCGATTCAGCCCAGTGACCGGTGGCGTGTTGACTAGCGACCGGCGAGCCCCCGTGCGGCGCAACGCGACCGTGGTGGTCGGGCTGACGATCGTGGCTCTCTTGCCCATGTTCGCGCCGCGGGCCTTCGTCTCGGCGACTCCCCCGACCGGGCTTGCAGCGGTGGTCGCCTACGCGCTGGCGCTACTGGTTCCCTGCGCCGCTGCGGTTGCCGCCTGGCGCCTCGTTCCCGCCCCCAGCGGGCGCCGCAAGGCGGTCCTGATCCTGCTCTTCTCGATTCTCGCGGCGCACCTCACGCTGCTGCACCTTCGGCTCGTGGACCAGGCGAGCTACTTCCCTGGGCAGGGAAACACACAGTGGCAAGCAGAGATGAACGACGCCAACGTCACGCGCGATCCCACGGCCATTCCGCACTCCTACCGCTTTCTTCCCGATTCGCTCGTGCAGCTCTTCGAGACCCTCACGGGGAGCTTCGTCTTCTCACGCACCGTGTACCGCGTGACGTTCGGCTTCCTGCTGCTCCTCGCGATCCATCGCTTCGCGACGATCTACCTGAGCCAGACCGGAGCCCTCGTGGTCGTGCTGTTGTACTGCCTCGCCTATCCGGTCACGATCTGGGCCTACGCCGGACAGCTCAACGACCCGCTGTCTCACCTGTCATTCGTCGTCGCGTTCCTCGCGCTCGAGTCCGGCGCGTTCGTGTACTTCCTGCTCGCCGTCGCCATCGGGGCCCTGGCCAAGGAGTCGGTGGTGGCGATGCTCGGCTACTACCTCCTGTTCCACGGGCCCCGCGATCGGAAATTCTGGGGCCGATTCTGTCTCGCCGCGGTGGTGAGCCTCGCCGTGGTCGTGGGGAGCCGGATGTCGGTCGCTCCGGGAGGTTTCTCGTACTCCAAGGTCAGCGGCGTGACCCTGGACCACATCACGGCGAATCTTGCCGCGTATCCTCTCTGGGTTCCTCAGCTGGTGTTCTCCGTCGGCATCTTCCTGCCATTCGTCGTTCTGGGCTGGCGTGGTGCACCGTCGACTCCGCGACGGCTCACCGCATTCATGCTGCCCGTTCTGCTCGTCTCGAGCGTCCTGTTCAGCTGGCTTCACGAGGCCCGGAACTACGTGCCCGTGATGGTCCCGATGGCGGTGATCACTTGCGGATATCTCGCGGGCCTCTGGCGAGGCCAGGGCTCGGCGACGCTCGACCCGCAGCGCAAGGCCGAGGATGCCGACACGGCTTGAGCGAGGGGGCCGGAACGGGTGCCGCCGCGCGTGCTAGTTCACGCGCAAGTTGGTCGGCGCCGCCGGTGGCACGGTGGGGGTGGATGCGGTGTGCCGATACAGGTAGGTCTTCGACTGGCTGTTCCCCGCGTCGTAGACGACGAACATCATCACGTTGCGGTCGGGGATGGAGACCTCGATGTTGTCTTGGGCGTTGCCCGTGACGAGTGGGGGCATGCTCGTGATGCCGAGCGTCGAGAACGTCGTCCACGTGTCGGCGATGATGTCGTATTGAAACCAGGCGCCGTCCGACTTCCGATAGACGATGTAGTAGCCGCCGACCGGATCCACCGTCACGAGGGCGACCGTCACGCCGAGCCCGAGCGGCGCGGCGCCAAGCGCCGTGACTGCTCCGTTGGCAGCCAGCTTGGAACTCGCAGTGGCGCCCTGTCCGGACATCGCCCACATGACTCGGTGCACGGGGTTGTATTCCAACGCGTAGTCGTATGAACCAGCGAGGCTGGGCGACGATGCCAGCGACACCCAAGTTGCCGAGGCCTTTTGCCACTCGACGATGCGATCCAGGTAGGGTATCCATACGACGGAGTTGCGTTCGGGGAAGTACTCGATCCCACCGGTGATGACCGAAGTGGGGCAGACCGAGGTCGGACACGAACTCGTGCTGTTCCAGGACGAGCCGTTCCAATAGCGCATGTACCTTGCGCCGAACGGTCGGAAATAGAGCCAGCCGGAGTTGTCCGCCGTGTTGTGATCGTAGGCGTGCCAGTTGCACGAACCTCTGGTTCCGTCCGTGATCCCTCCGGTGTTGTAGGTGCAGTCCGGGTACCCGCCGCTACAGATCCCACTCCCCGCGTAGCTGGACCAGCTCGACCAGGAGTTCGACGCTTCGTCGTAGACGATTCTTCTCGGGGCGCCAGCGTGTCGGTTGCCCTCGAAATGCACCTGACGGTTCAGAGAGTCCCACGCCATCGAGTCCGCGTAGGTGGTGAGGTTGGGGGCGCCGCCGCCGCAGCCGCCGACCATCGCCCGGGTCAGGTTGGAGTTGAAGTCACACCACTCTCGCGCACCGAGGCCCCGAGCTGCCGAGTCGAGTGCGGTCGTGCCGCCGACGGTGGCGCAGGGTGCGGCTAGCGCCGGTGCGACCAGCGCGGCGACGGCGAGCAGGGCCAGGAGCCGAATTCCCACGAGCGACCTCCCTCGCCGCGCCCGGTCCACGACCGCTCGGCCCAGAGCTTCTCGAGCCCCGGGCAACCGATACTGTGCGCGCGAGCCCCCTGCCCGTGCAACATCGCGGCCACGGACCTCCGTGGCGGTCACGCAGCTTCCCCGGGCTCGTGGAGGCCGGTTCTCACGGTTTTGTAACCAAGGATTCACTCTCGAACTCAGCAACGAGGTTACTGCTCGCCTCGTTGCTCACGCAGCACGCCGTTGTTTCCGTGCAGGTGTGGGGTCATCGAGGCTCGCTGCGCGCACGGGAGGTCAGTATAGCGTAGGCGTCCAATGGCTCGCACCGGCCGTGGACCGAGACGCGAGTGCGGCGCGAGCTGTACTCGCGGCCGAGGAAGCGTCGGCGGGAGTTCGAGCGACGCGCGATCGGCTCTCGAAGCCCACCGCTGCTGCGCGACGATCGGCTTGCCTGGGACCGACATGTGCTGTAGTTTCGGCTCACCTCTTGCGTACTCGTTTCCGCGATAGCGAGCGTGGTTGCCAATCCACAATTACGTTTCACCTGCGCGACGTGGTGAGTGTCAGGAAGTTCGACCATGCTGATTCGGCCTGCTGATCTGGACCTCGATCGAGAAACGCTGATCCAGGTCCTGCTCCAGTTCCTCACCGAAGGATCATCGCCGCAGCGGTACGACTGGCTTTACCTGCAAAACCCCGATGGGCGCGCGAAAGCCTGGGTGGTCGAGGACGGCGGCGAAGTGGCCGGTGCAGCAGCGGCGTTCCCTCGTCGGATCTCGATCCACGGCCGGGAGAGCAGCGGTTGCGTGCTGGGCGATTTCTGCATGGCGCCGCGCCTACGCAGTGTGGGGCCGGCGATCAAGCTCCAGCGCGCTTGTCTCGAAGCGGTCGAGCCCCGATGGGCCGCCATCGCCTATGATTTTCCGAGTACGAGCTTGATGGCCGTGTACAAACGCCTGGGGTTTCAGGAGTATGCATCTTCTGTGCGGTTGGCCAAACCGCTGCGCGCCGACCGGTTCTTCGGCAGGCGCATTTCGAGCCGCGCGGTGGCCAAGGGCATGAGCGTGCTTGGCAATCTGGTATTACGACTGCGCGACCTTCGGTCCGTGAGCGCCAACGGCGTCGCCGTCGCGCTGCACGTGGGGTCGTGCAGCGACGAATTCACCGCGTTGGCCCGACGCGAGAGCGCGGGATATGGCATTTGCGTTTTCCGCTCAGCGGAGTACTTGAACTGGCGGTTCTTGAGCCATCCGACCAGCCGGTTCGAGATCTGGACCGCGCGGCGCAAGGGAGTACTGGCGGGCTACGCCGTCGTCGGCCAGCACGCCGACAACGGCACGATTGCGGACCTGTTCGGTGAGCGCGACCCCCGGATCGTGCGCAGCCTGGTGGCACACATCGGCCCGGCGCTGCGCAAACGGGGCATCGCGACGCTGAGCGCGCCGATGGTTCCATCGCACACATTGTTTCGGGTGGTACAGTCGCTCGGCTTTCAGCCACGCGAGTCCGCGCCGGTGGTGGTGTTCGAGGCGGGCCCGCAAGGCGGCGCCTGGTCGGAGAAGATCCGCGAGCAGTCCTGGTCATTGATGGCGGGAGATCGCGACAGCTGACCCGGATTGGCGCGCCGCGCGAAACCGGTCCATTTGGATTTGGACGGAGACCGGCGCAGGGATGGCATGCTCAACCGGAGGCTGACTACCCGCGCACTTTTGTCGAGGAACCGGAGGCGTCGGTGGGCGCTCCCCATTGCTTCAGGTTGCTGGCAAGGAAGTAGAGCATCGTCTTCGGGTGAGTCGGTCGCTCACGCAGTGCGGCGGCGAACGCGGCGCGGGCCAGGGCATAGCGTCCGCCGTGGTACTGCATGGAGCCGAATCTGTAGTTCAGTGCCCAGAGCCGTGCCCGGAGTTCGGCCGGGGGGAGTGCGCGTCCATCGGGTCCGGTCGCGCCCCACCGCTCGATCGCGCCGCGGATCACGGCCAATTCCCAGTTGGTGTCCGGGAATTTGCGATCATGCGCGACCTGCAACCGGTACAGGGCCAACGGGGCGTCGAGTCGGTCGATTCGGGTGACACGCGATGCTCGCAGCCAGTAGTCGTAGTCCTGGCCGCGGCGCAACTCGGCATCGAAGCCTCCGACGCGCTCGCTGAGTTCTCGCCGCATCACCACCGTGCTGGTCCACACCTCGCAGTCGAGCAGCAGCTCGCAGTAGATCCAGCCAGCGCAATTCGGGTCGACCGTTGCGGATTCCGGCGCGCGCGCGCGCTCGATTTGATAGCGACCGGCTGCGTCCGGATGCAGCAAATGCCAGCGCGTGCAGCACATCGCGACGTCCACGTTGCGCTCGAGGTGGTCGACCTGCAGCCGCAGCTTGCCGGGAAGCCAAAGATCGTCGGCGTCGAGCAGCGCAATGTACTTGCCGCGCGCGCGTCGCAACCCTTCGTTGCGCGCTACGGCGGCGCCGGCGTTTCGTTGCCGCATCAGGGTGACCGCGCTGCCGTAGCGGGCTACGACCTCGCAGGTGTCGTCAGTCGAGCCGTCATCGACGACGAACACCTCGAGCGCCGGATAGTTCTGATCCACAACGCTGTCGAGCGCGTCGCCGATGAATTGCCCGCAGTTGTAGGCCGGGATGACGACCGAGACCAGCGGTGCGGGAGGCTGTGCTGAGGAAGCGTTCACTGACTGATCATACATTGCAATCGGCGCAGGGCGGCCCTGGCCGGCCACGACTTGACTACTTCGACGCTGGCCACTGCCCATGTCGTGAGGGAAGTCGTACTGCCGGATCGGCAGTCGACTCGGGGTTCCCGGCTGTGGTAAGTAGGGGCGGGCTTTCGCGCGGACTGGGTCGAGCATGGAGCAGTGCGCTCGCCGTGGAGCACGCGTCTCTCGCGGCCTGATCGCCGCGGCGCTCGCCGTGTGTTCGCCGGGCGGAGCACGCGCTGCCGCGCCGATTCCGACGCCGGGGCCGGTGCCCGACGGCCGCGTGGGCCCGCTCGTTCGCGGGAGCATCGTTCCGCTGAGCTACGCGAGCGGACGGTACGAGGCGCTGGTGCAGCTGCTGGTCGAGGGCTCGCCGCTCGCCGGAGCACAATGGGACCTGCGGATCGCGCTCCTCACCGACGGGAGCGTCGAGCAAGACCATTCGGCGAGCGCCTCGTCCGCGGAGGCATGGCTGCCGATCGTGTTCGAGCGGGAGATCCGCTTCGCCCCCGGCCCGCACGTGATCCTGCTCGCGGTGCGCGAGAGGAACCTCGAACGCGCGGAAGTCGACGCCCGGGGCGAGCTGCGTCTGGACATCGACTGGCCGGATCCGGCATGGGCCCCGGCGATCGTCGGTCCGATCGCCGTGATGCAGCCGGCCGATGCGCTGTTCGTGCGCGCGACCTCGAGCCGTCGCGAGGGTCCGGTGCAGCGCGACGCGCGGGTCGTCGAGGCCGACCTGCCCACCGGCATGCTCAGCCTGGTGTGCCGTGGGAGCATCGCCGGCCAACTTCACGTCGAGAGTTCCGTTGCCGGTGGGACCGTCAAGGGCCACGCGTCCCTCGAGCCGGACCTCCGACGGGACGTCTGTGCACAGATCCGTGACGTGATCCCGGCTGCCACGCTCCCGGCGGGGCGATCGCGCTACGAGGTGCGGGTCACGCTCGTGCCGAAGGGCGCACCCGTGGCGGTGCAGGCGATCGAGATCACCACCTCACGGGATTCGGGCGGAGAGGCCCAGCGCCGTACGCAGATCGACCGCCTGTTGGAGCAGGGGGAGGCGCTCTTGGCACGAGGGGAGCTCGCGCAGGCCGCGACGACGTTCTCCCGCGCGCTCGAGATCGAGAGCCACCACGGGATCCGCTCGCTGCGCGATCAGGCGGTGGAGAAGCTCGAGCTCCAGGCTCGCGTCGAGCAGGCGAAGCGCGAGACGGAGCGGCGTGTCGTCGACGGTCTGGGACGTGCCCGCGCGTTCGCCGGCAGCGGGCAGCTCGGCGCGGCGATCGGAGAGGCGCAGGCCGTGCTCGAGCTGGATCCCGCGAACGTGCAGGCGCAGGCAATACGCGACACGCTGGTCGAGCAGCAAGCTCGATCTGGCGAGGAGCAGCAGCGGCAGGTCGAGATCGCGGCACTCCGCCGCGAGATCGCCGCTCTCGCCGCCGCCAAGGACCACGTCGGCGCCTTGGCGGCGGCCAACCGCGTGCTGAGTCTCGACCCCGACAACACGGCGGCAGCCCGCAGCGTAGCGGACAACTATCGTGCGCTAGCCGACAACTTCTCGGAGGCGGGCAATCTCGCGCCGATCATCGATTTCTTCCGGTTGCGCGATGCGCCTCTCGCGTCGTACCGGCGGGACGGCGAGCGTTTCGTGGTGCTCGCGGCGGAAGACAGCGCGGAAGGGGCGTCCGGCCAGGCGGAAATCGTCGTCACGCCCGCGTTCCTGCTCGGCGGCAGCGTCATCGACGAATCGGACGTCGAGCTTCGGTTCCTCGCGGGCGAGGCGAGGCTCGGCGAGCCGACGCTCCACCGCAAGGTCGTGCAGGGATTGCACATCACCGAGTTCGTCCTGCATCATCGTCTCGGTCCAGCACTGAGCTTCCGGCGACTGATCCCGTGCACCTTGACCGCGGTGGTCACCGATTCCGAAGGGGCCGAGGTGCGGAAAGACCACACGGTCGTGTACCGCGTGCCGGCATACCGCTCGCTCTGGCTCTATTCGACCGCGGCTGCGGTCCTGGTGCTCGGGGGCTCGGCGGCCCAGGGCGTCCGCTTGCGCCGACGTCGGCTGAGCCGGGGCCGGCGTTTCAACCCGTACATCGTCGGCGCCCCGGTGCTGCGGCCGGATCTGTTCTTCGGCCGCGAGCGGCTGATCCAGCGCGTGCTGCAGGCGATCCCCAACAACAGTGTGCTGCTGTACGGCGAGCGCCGGATCGGCAAGACGTCGCTGCAGCACCGGCTGTTCCGGCGACTGAAGGAGCTCGACGACCCGGACTACGCCTTCTTTCCGGTGTTCATCGATCTCCAGGGGACACCCCAAGAGCTGTTTTTTTGCACGTTGATGCGCGAAATACTGGACGAGCTCGGTTCGCGGCTCGGCGACTTCTCGGCCCACCCGGCACTGAGGGACGACGCCGGTTACGGCTACACGGAGTTCGCGCGAGACGTCGGCCGGATCCTGGGCGCCCTCGCGCACGGGACCGACAAGCAGGTCAAGCTCGTCCTGCAGATCGACGAGATCGACGAGCTCAACGGGTACGACCCGCGTGTCAACCAGCGCCTGCGCAGCCTGTTCACGCGCAGCTTTTCCGAGAACGTCGTCGCCGTGGTCTCGGGGGTGGCGATACGCAAGGACTGGGCGAGCCACGGCAGCCCCTGGTACAACTTCTTCGAGGAAATCGAGGTGCGGGCCTTCGAGCGCGAGGACGCCGAGGAGCTCGTGCGGCGTCCGATCGCGGGCGCGTTCCGCCTGGAGCGTGGCGTCGTGGAGCGCATCGTCGAGATCAGCGCGTGCAAGCCGTACCGGATCCAGCGACTGTGCACCGCGCTGGTGTCGCGTGCGCACGACGGGCAGCGCCACCGGATCACCGTCGCGGACGTCGAGGCCGTGCGCCACCTCGAGGAGAGCTGAGCCCGTGCCGATCACGCCGTTCGTCGTCGGCCAGTGGGTTCGCGGATCCCGGTTCTACGGTCGAGCCGCGTTGATCGAGGAGGTCCTGCTCGGGCCACGCGATTGGATCTGGCTGCTCGGGACCCGCAGGATCGGCAAGACGTCGGTGCTGAAGCAGCTCGAGCTGCTCGCCTCGGAGGCTGCCGAACCCGTGTACTTCCCGCTGTTCTGGGACCTGCAGGGGGCCGGCGAGCCGGACGAGCTGCACCGTAGCTTCGGCGAGGCGCTGCTCGAGGTCAAAGGGCGTCTCGAGAAGCGCGGGATCCGCCCGCAGGACGTCCTGGGCGACGATCTGCCAGCCTCGCTCGGATGCCTGCGTCGCACGCTGGGTTCCTGCGGGCTCAAACTGTTGCTGCTGTGCGACGAGGTCGAAGAGCTGATCCCGATCCACCAGTCCGATCCGACGTTTCTCGGAAAGCTCCGCCGTGCGCTGCAGTCGCAGGAGAACGTGCGCTCGGTCCTGGCCGCCACGATCCGTCTGTGGGAGCTGGCCGGACAGGCGGGCGTGACCTCGCCGTTCCTGCACGGCTTCACCCCGCCGCTGTATCTACGCACACTGGACCCGGAAGCCTCGCGCGCGTTGATCGGTCAGGACCAGTTGCCCGCCGACGAGCGGCCAAGGTTCGATCCCGCGACGGTCGAGTCCATCCGCCGCCACTGCGACGATCACCCGTTCCTGATGCAGCTCTTGTGCAAGCGCCATCTCGAGCACGGGGATCTGGAAGAGGCCGTGGATGAACTGGGCGTCGACCCGATGCTGGGCTACTTCTTCTCGGTCGACTTCGACATGCTCTCCGGCGTGGAGCACGGGATCCTGCGAGCGGTCGCGGTGCAGGACGCGTCGACCAGCGCGACGCTCCGCCGGCACGTGAATGCCGACGAGCACCGGCTCGCTGGCGCGCTCCAGCGCCTCGAACAGCTCGGATACCTGCGGCGCGACGCCGAGCGGCGCTTCGAGCTCGCCAACTCCTTCTTCCGGCGATGGCTGCGGGAGCGCCCGACGGATCTGGAGCCCCCGGCCGCGGCGGCTCCCGGTCTAGGAGCGGCGGCCTTGCTCACGTCGGGCAGCCTGGCCGGTGGGACGCGGCCGGCCGCGTTCGACGGACGCTACACGCTGTTGCAGGCGGTCGGCAGCGGCGCGATGGGAACCGTGTACAAGGCGCGTGACGAGCTGCTGCGGACCACCGTCGCGATCAAGTTCCTCAAGCCCGACCATGTGCGAAACGAGGAGGCGCTGGAACGCCTGCGTCGCGAGGTCGTCCTGTCCCGCGACATCGCCCATCCCAACGTGGTCCGGACCTATCACCTGGGGACCGCAGGCGCCGTCCGGTATCTGACCCTGCAATGGATCGAAGGGCCGACTCTCGAAGAGGTCATCCGTCGCGAGGCGCCGCTCGCGATCAAACGGGCCGTCGCACTTGCGAGCCGGCTGGCCGAGGGACTTCAGGCCGCCCACGCCGTTCGCGTGCTGCACCGCGATCTGAAGCCGTCCAACATCCTAGTCAACCCGGCCGGCGAGCCCTGCATCGCCGATTTCGGCTTGGCCCGTCTGCTCGGTGACCCGGGAACCACGTTCGAGGGCGTGTTCGTCGGGACGCCCGACTACGCGTCTCCCGAGCAGGCAAGCGGCCGGCCGGTGGACGAGCGATCCGATCTCTATGCGCTGGGCGTGATCCTGTTCGAGATGGTCACGGGCCGTCGCCCGTTCGTCTCAGAATCGTGGAGCGAAGTGCTCGCGATGCAGCGAAGCGCAGCGCCACCCGATCCACGCGAGTCGCGCCCGGACGTCCCGCTGGACCTGTCACGGCTCCTGCTGCGCTGCCTGGCCAAGGAGCCGGGCGGGCGCCCGGCAAGTGTCGGGGAGTTCCGGGAGGCGCTCGACGCGCTTGGCGCCTGAGGAGGCGGAACGCGGTAGTTTGAGCGTCGACTCCGGGGGAACGAAGTACGGCCTCACGCTCGGCTACCGCTGGTAGACTGCTGCGGCCGCGTGGCGGTCGAGCGCTTCTCGCTGGCTAAAGCGGCCCGGCTCGTCTCCGTGCAAGACCTCACGACGGGATCGATCAGCCGCCATCTGCTGACGACGGCCAGCTACATGCTGGTCACGATGGTGTTCCAGACGCTGTACTTCCTGATCGATCTGTACTGGGTCGGGCGCCTGGGCAAGGAAGCGGTGGCCGCGGTCGGCATCGCCGGCAACCTGACATTCCTCGTGCTCGCGGTGTCGCAGATGCTGGGCGTGGGCACCACCACGCTCGTGTCGCAAGCGGCGGGCCGGAGGGATCACGGCCGCGCCCTCCTCGTGTTCAACCAGTCGCAGGTTCTCTCGCTCGTCGTGGGAGCGATCTTCCTCGCGTCGGCGCTTGTGCTCCGCGGGCCGTACGCCGCGACGCTCGGAGCCGACGAGCGAACGGTGGGGCTGGCGCGCGACTACCTGCTCTGGTTCATCCCGGCCATGGCGCTGCAGTTCGCCATGGTCGCCATGGGGGCGGCGCTGCGCGGGACGGGCAACTTCAAGCCGGGCATGATCGTGCAGACCGCGACGGTGATCCTCAACATGGTCCTGGCGCCGTTCCTGATTTTCGGCTGGGTCACCGGTGTGCCGTTCGGGGTGGCCGGTGCAGCGATCTCGTCGCTCGTCGCGGTCGCAGTCGGCACGATCTGGCTCGCGCTCTACTTCGTCAAGCCGAGCGGGTACCTGCACTTCTCGCGGAGCCAGTGGCTGCCGGATCTGCCGCTGTTGGGCCGGATGCTGAGGGTCGGAGCGCCCGCCGGGGCGGAGTTCGGCCTCCTCGCGGCCTATCTCTTCCTCGTGTACACGATCACCCGGCCGTTCGGCGCCGAGGCGCAAGCCGGCTTCGGCATCGGTTTGCGCATCGTTCAGGCCGGTTTCCTTCCGGTCGTCGCGCTCGGGTTCGCTGTGGCGCCCGTGGCCGGTCAGAATTTCGGCGCGCGCCTGCCCGAGCGGGTCAAGCGTACGTTCGCTGTGGCGGCCATCCTGGCGACAGGCGCCATGGCGCTGTGGGGCCTCGTCTGTTTCTTCGCTTCCGTGCCGATGCTGCGCGTCTTCTCGATCGACCCGCACGTGGTGACGGTGGGCCACGAGTACCTGCGCATCATCGCCTGGACGTTCACAGCGTCGGGCCTGATCTTCGTCGCGTCGAGCATGTTCCAGGCGATGGGAAACACGATCCCACCGCTCGGGGCATCGGTCGCTCGCATCGTCCTTACAGCGATCCCGGCCGTTCTGCTGTCGGGCACTCCGGGCTTCGAGTTGCGCTGGCTCTGGTACCTTTCGGCGGGGACGATCATGTTCCAGCTGGTCGTGGTGCTGTCGCTGCTGCGACGCGAGTTCCGCCTACGGCTCCTCGAGTGAGCCTTCCCCGAGCACGACTCGACCCGAACGGACCCGTGGCACCCACAGCCTCACTCGCCGAACGTCACGGCGCCGAAGGTGAAGATCTCCGCGGTCTTCCAGCCCGTGTCGTCGAGCCCGGCCTTGCGCGAGAGTTGCTCGAGGAGCTGCTCGGCGCTCCAGCGTTGCTCGACGGCAACCTGCGGCAGGAACACTCCGCGATTCGACCCGCTCTCGAGCACCACGCCGTCGACGCCCACGCGAATGTCGGCGGCGCCCGTGATCCGACGGCGCGGTTCGAGCAGCGAGAGGTGGATCGTCACCCGGTCGAGCTCCTCGGCGTCGAGCGGCGGGAAGCGCGGATCCTCGAACGCGGCTCGCACGGCGTTCTCGGCCACCGCGCGCGCGAGCGGTTCGGTTGCTTCGAGCGTGCCGATGCAGCCCCGTAGATGCTCCGGGTCCCCCGGGCGTTCGCCTCGGATCTTGAGCGTGACGAACACGGCGCCCAGAGCCTCGATCTCCGCTGGGCCGGCCGGAAGGGGATTCGACGGCCCGGCCTCCGGCGCGCCGCCGAGACGAGCCACGATCGCGGCCCGTGCGATCCGGAGCAGCTCCGCCCGCGCGGCGTCCGGGAGGCCGTCAGAATCAGCAGAAGAGGATGGCCGCATACGATACCGAGTGGCGAAAATCGCCGGTCAAGCGGCCCGACGTGTCGTAGGCTACGAGCCTCCCGCTGCACCGTGTGTCGAGGAGCTGAAGGAGCACCTCGATCGCCGCGCGGCCGCAGATCGTCGCTCCCGTTTCCTCCACGTGCCGGCGGAAGCCGTCCTTGTCGATTGCGACCATGCGCGCGATCGCGGCTTGGTCGAGGCTCCGGATGCGCTCCTCGACGCGGTCGACGAATGGCACGTAGCCGAAACGGGTCCCGTAGTGGGTGAAGTCGCTCGAGATCACGGCGAGCGTTCCCTCGTCGAACACCGGCGCCAGCGCTTGTGACACGCGGCGCAGGGCGGGGATCTCGACGGTCCCGATCAACACCGGGACCAGGCCCCATCCCGGTCGGAGGTGGCGCTGCAGGAACGGCAGCTCGGCTTCGAGGCTGTGCTCCGGACGAAACGGCCGGTCGTCTCGTCTGACGGCCGGTGAGCCGGCGATCCGGTCGACTGCGTCGACGTCGACGGGCACGTCACCCAGCGGAGTTCGATAGGCGGACGCCTCGGGCACCGTGGCACCGTCGAATCGGGCGTGGTGACTGGGTCCGACGAGGAGCACGCGGTTCGTTTCGGGCGGCAGGCAACGGAACCCGAGGCCGGCGACACGACCCGAGTACTCGAACCCCGCATGCGGCGCGACGAGCGCGCGTGCGCCAGGCTGAACAGGGGCGGGATCCGGACCGGACAGGAGGTCGTCGACGAGGCTCGCGAGGTCGTCGGGCTTCGCGGGATACCACGTTCCCGCAACCGCGGGCTGCAGCACGCTCGCCGGGTGAGACGCCACCCCTAGCCTCCGGGGGATAATCGCCGCTCGATCTCGTCGACGACATCCTGGACGGAGCGTCCGGTCGTGTCGACCGAGATTCTCGATTGCGCGTAGAGCGGCTCGCGAGCCTCGAGGATCGCGCGCAGCTCGTCCCTCGCCGTAGGGTGGTTGGCCATCGGCCGGCCATCGCCTTGAGCGACGACCCGCTGCCAGTGGTCGGTGGCCGTGGCGCGCAGCCACACCGTTGTCGTCGTGCCTCGCAGCAGCTTCCACGTCTCGGGCTCCGTCACGACCCCTCCGGCCGCCGCCACGACGACGGGCGCCCCTCGACCGACGATCGTGCGGGTCGCGTCGCGCTCGAGCCGCCGGTAGTACGATTCGCCGTGCAGCTCGAACAACTGATCGATCGGCAGTCCCGCGGCCTCTACGATCCAGCGGTCCATCTCGAGGAACGGGATCCCGAGGCGGTCGGCGAGGAGCGGTCCGACCGAGCTCTTGCCCGCACCGCGAAGTCCCACGAGACACACGACACCGTTGACGGCCCTAGCCGGGCGCAAGAGCTCGTCCGGCGTCGTTTCGAGCGCTCGGGCAAGATCCGCCAAGCGCTTCACGGAGACGTTGCCGTCACCCGCTTCGATGCGGGCGAGGAAACGGACGGAGAGACCGGAGCGCGTCGCGAGCTGTTCTCGCGTGAAGCCGCGTTCCGCGCGCAGGGCGCGTACGCGTTCGGCTAGCCAGCCCAGGACCTCAGCCACGACCTGCACTATAGTGCCTGGCGGAGCCCGATTCCACTCTCGTTTCGTGCAGTATAATCCCGCCCCCACAGGAGACACCGCGGTGGAATCCAAGCTCGAGCCGTGCCCGATCATCGATTTCGAGACGCACCCCGATCGCTACCGCCACTGGAAGCTCACGTTCAAAGGCGAGATCGCGACGCTCGCCATGTCGGTCGACGAGCAGGGCGGTCTGAGGCCGGGTTACGACCTGAAGCTCAACTCGTACGACCTCGGTGTCGACATCGAGCTCGCCGATGCCGTGCAGCGTCTGCGGTTCGAGCACCCGGAGGTTCGATGCGTCGTCCTCACGGGCTCGACCGACCGCGTGTTCTGTGCGGGGGCGAACATCCACATGCTCGGCGCGTCGAGCCACGCGTTCAAGGTCAACTTCTGCAAGTTCACGAACGAGACGCGGCTTTCGATCGAGGACGCGTCGCGCGGAAGCGGCCTGCGCTTTCTCGCGGCCGTGAACGGCGCTTGCGCCGGAGGTGGGTACGAGCTTGCGCTGGCCTGCGACCGGATCCTGCTGGTCGACGACGGGAACTCGAGCGTCAGCCTGCCCGAGACTCCGCTCTTGGCCGTGCTTCCCGGGACCGGAGGACTCACGCGCCTCGTCGACAAGCGTCGCGTGCGCCGGGACCTGGCCGATGTGTTCTGCACGGTCGCCGAGGGCGTGAAGGGGAAGCGCGCCATCGAGTGGGGGCTCGTCGACGGGGTCGCGCCGCGCAGCCGGTTCCGCGAGGCGGTGGGAGAGGCGGCGCGAGAGCTCGCGAGCGGTTCCCCGGCGCGCGCGCGAGCCGGCGTGGTCTTACCGCCGCTCGTCAAGACCCTTGATCCGGACGCCGTCCGCTACTCGCGTGTGACGGTCGAGATCGACCGCAGCGCCCGCACCGCGACCTTGACGATCGCCGGGCCCGAGAACGGAGGTCCCGGCTCGGCCGAGGCGATCCGCGCGCTGGGCGCGCACTTTTGGCCGGTCGTGGCGTTCCGCGAGCTCGACGATGCGTTGTGCCATCTGCGGGTGAACGAGCCGGAGATCGGGTTGCTCTTGATCCGCACCCGCGGAGCCGTCGACGCCGCTCTCGCGGTCGATGCCGCGCTCGCGGAGGCAGCGGGGGACTGGTTCGTTGACGAGGTGCGACTGCTCGTCGCGCGCACGCTGCGCCGTCTCGACCTCACCGCGCGATCCGTGTTCGCGCTCATCGAGCCCGGATCGTGCTTTGCCGGGACCCTGTTCGAGCTCGCACTCGCCGCCGACCGCTCGTACATGCTCGACGATCCCGATCGGCCATGCGAGATCGCCACGGGTCGGCTGCACGACGGGGCGTATCCGATGTCGCACGGCATCTCGCGCATGGCCGTGCGGTTTCTCGGTAGCCCCGAGCGCGGCGCGGGGATCCTGGCCGCGCCGCGCCGCTACGGCCCTGCCGAGGCGCTCGCTGCGGGTCTCGTGACGATCGTCGCCGACGACATCGACTACGCGGACGAGGTCCGTCTCGCGATCGAGGAGCGTGTGAGCCTGTCGCCCGACGCGCTCACCGGAATGGAGGCGAGCCTGCGCTTCGCCGGCCCCGAGACGTGCGACAGCAAGATCTTCGGCCGGCTGTCGGCCTGGCAGAACTGGATCTTCCAGCGTCCGAACGCGGTCGGCGAGCGTGGCGCGCTGACCCTGTACGGAAAGCCCGAGCGCCCCGTGTTCGATCCCCGGAGGACCTGATGCTCCTGCACGAGAAGATCCCGAACAACGTCAACCTCCACATGGACCGGCGGCTGCTGCGGGCACTCGAGAAGTGGCAGCCGAACTACCTGCAGTGGTGGAATGAGGCCGGCCCGGCGCATTACCAGGCCGACCATATCTACCTCCGCACCGCGACGTCGGTCGATTCGAAGGGCTGGGCCAACTTCGACTACGTCCGGATGGCCGACTACCGCTGGGGCATCTTCCTGGCCCTGCCCGAGCCCGACCGGCGGATCCCCTGCGGCGATTCCTTCGGTCAGCCCGTGTGGCAGGAGGTTCCGGGAGAGTTCCGGAACGCGCTGCGCCGGATCATCGTGACACAGGGAGACACCGAGCCCGCGAGCGTCGAGCAGCAACGCTTGCTCAGCCACACGGCGCCGAGCCTGTACGACTGCCGCAATCTGTTCCAGGTCAACGTCGAGGAGGGGCGTCACCTGTGGGCGATGGTCTACCTGCTCCACGCGTACTTCGGCCGCGACGGCCGCGACGAGGCCGAGGAGCTGCTCGAGCGTCGCTCGGGGGACTTCGACAAGCCGCGGATCCTGACGACGTTCAACGAGCCGATCGAGGACTGGCTGTCGTTCTTCATGTTCACCATGTTCACGGACCGCGACGGCAAGTACCAGCTCTTGGCTCTGGCCGAGAGCGGATTCGATCCGCTGTCGCGCACCACGCGGTTCATGCTCACCGAGGAGGCCCACCACATGTTCGTCGGCGAGACGGGCGTGGCCCGGCTGGTCAAGCGGGCCTGCGAGTTGATGAAGCTCGACGTCAACGAGGATGCACGGGCGCAGGGTGGAATCGACCTCGAGACGATCCAGCGCTACGTGAACTTCTGGTACTCGTCGAGCCTCGACCTGTTCGGCGGGGAGATCTCGTCGAACGCCGCCGACTACTTCGCGTCCGGACTGAAGGGCCGGGCGAAGGAAGAGCAGTTCGCGGACCACGTGGCGTTGCAGGGCAGCTACGAGATCGAGCTTCTGCGCGAGGGGACGCTTCAGACGAAGGTCGTTCCGGTGCGCAACGCGATGAACGAGGTTCTGCGCGACTCCTACGTCCAGGACAACCAGCGCGGCGTCGATCGATGGAACAAGATCATCCAGGAGGCCGAGATCGACTTCTCGATCCGGCTGCCCAGCCGCAGGTTCAACCGGAAGATGGGCGTGTACTCGGGGCAGTCGTTCGACGTCCACGGCATGCCGATCTCTGCCGAGGAGTTCGAGGCCAACCGGTCGCGCTGGCTCCCCACGGAGGCGGACAAGGCGTACGTCAAGACCCTGATGTCGGCCACCCCGGAGCAGGGTCAGATCGTGCACTGGATCGCGCCCCCCGCCCGGGGTATCGACGGGAAGCCGATCCATTTCGAGTACATCCGCCGAGCCTGACCCTCCGCGACTCCGCTCGTGACGTGGGACCGGCTGGCACATCCGTGTAATGGGTCGTACGTTTCGGTAACGGTTCGCGGCTGCCCGGCATCTAGATCTAGAGCCGCAACGGGCCCGACGTGCCACCGCGGCGCGCGAGGGGTAAGGATGGACGCAGTTCCGAAACGGACGATGAGCCGCGCCGAGGTCGATCGGCTGGTGTGTAGCCGGACGCCTCTGATTCTGCAGGTCCGAAACGCCGGCGCGGTCGAGCCCAGAACCGAGGATTTCCGGGCCGAGTTCGGCGATTCGGTCCGACTGGTGACGGTATCCGACGACGACCTGCCGGGCCTCGCCGACCGGCTGAGCCTCGATTGCCTCCCGAGCGTCCTCCTCGTCAAGCGCGGGGAGGTCTTCGACCGGTTCCTGGGCTGTCTCCCACGCCGCCTCGTCGCGGCGCGTGTCCGGGCGATGCTCGACGCCGCCTGACCCCCGTTTCCTGCCCCTGATCGCCCGGATTGGCCTTGCGTGCCGACCAGGCGCAGGTGTAGATTTTGAGTCGTCAAAATCTGAGACCGCACCGAATCGAAAGTCCGGTGCTCAGGGGTAGGTGTCGTGCGAACACGAACCGATACGAGCGAGCCGACGTTCGGCCGTGTCCGGCTCGGGATCGGCGTCTCGCTGCTCGTCGTCGCGGTCACGCTCGCGGCGACCACTCCCGCACCGCACGGCCACGGCCAGTCTGAGGGCACCGGGGTCGACACGACGGCCTACCAGAACACGACGGTCGGCGATACGACGTCTGGAACGGTCGACCCGGACGCCTATCTGACGGCGGTCGCACCGAGCACCCTCGACGTGCTTCCCGACGGGACGCCACGTCGGACGTTCGACATCCATGCCGTGAACAAGGAGATCGAGATCGCTCCGGGCGTGTTCTTCCCCGCCTGGACCTACAACGGGCAGGTGCCGGGACCGACCCTGCGGGCGACCGAGGGCGAGCGCATTCGGGTCCGGTTCACAAACCTCGGCGACCGGCCGCACGGAATGCATTTCCACGGGTTCCACACGGCGGCGATGGACGCGTCGATGCCGCACCAGCAGGTGGCGCCGCAGGGCACGTTCGAATACGAGTTCGACGCCGACCCGGTGGGCATCCACCTGTACCACTGCCATGCGTTCCCGCTGACGCTGCACATCCACAACGGCCTGTACGGACTGTGGATCGTCGACCCGCAGGGCGGTCGGCCCCCGGCGCGCGAGCTGTACATGATGATGAACGGGTTCGACCCGAACTACGACGAAGAGAACGAGATCTACGCCGTCAACACCGTCGCGTTCCACTACGCGCGGCACCCGATTCCGGTCCGGCAGAACGAGCTGGTCCGCATCTATCTCGCGAACATCACCGAGTTCGACGCGATCAACTCCTTCCACATCCACGCGACGTTCTTCCACTACTACCCGACCGGGACCCGCCCGGAGCCGCGCGACTACACGGACACGATCGTCCAGGGCCAGGCCGAGCGCGGCATCGTCGAGGTCCGCTTCCCGTACACCGGTGACTACATGTTCCACGCGCACAAGACCGAGTTCGCGGAGCGCGGGTGGATGGGCATGTTCCACGTCGTGCCCGAGACGACGGAGGCCGGGGGCGGCGATGGCTGAGCGCCGACGGGCCGGTTCGTGGGTCGCCGCGGTCCTGGCGGCCGTGCCGGTGCTGCTTCTCGGGGCGGTGGTGTACTGGCTCGTCGAGGGCGGAGCGCGGCGCTGGTTCGCCACCGACCTGCCCCCGATCGAGAACCTGCACGTGCTGCGTCACGTTCTGGAGCCGGACACCATTCACCTCGACATCGTGAATGCGGGGGCCGACGCCGCGACGATCGCGCAGGTCATCGTCCGCGGAGCGTTCTGGGACCACGGAGTGACCCCGGCCCGGCGGCTCGAGGCGCTCGATACCGCGCGGGTCACGATCCCGTATCCATGGAACACGGGAGAGCCCGTCGACATCGCCCTCCTCTCCGCGACGGGCCTCACGTTCCCGTACACGATCGAGGTCGCGGCGGCGACCCCCGTTCCAACGCTCGACGCACTGGTGCGGTTCGGCGTGATCGGGCTGTTCGTCGGCGTGATCCCGGTCGGCCTCGGCCTGACGTGGTTCCCGTTCCTGCGTCGCCTCGGGACCGGCGGGCTCGGCTTTCTCTTGTACCTGACGGTCGGCCTGCTCGCGTTCCTCGTCGTCGATTCGGTCGCGGAAGGGTTCGAAGTCGCCGGCGCGCTTCCCGGTCCGTACCACGGCAAGGCGCTCCTCGTGCTCGGCGTCGGAGGCGCGTTCCTCGCGCTCGCCGGAGTCGAGGCCCGCGGAAGGCAGCGCCGCCTGACGGTCGGCTCCGGAGCCTGGCTCGCCACGCTGATCGCGTTCGGCATCGGTCTGCACAACCTCGGCGAGGGGTTGGCGATCGGATCGGCCTATGTGCTCGGCGAGGTGAGCCTCGGTGCGCTCCTCGTCGTCGGGTTCACGCTGCACAACGCCACCGAGGGCATCGCGATCGTGTCGCCGATCCTCGCTGGCGGTGCGCGGCTCAGCCGGCTCGTCGGCCTCGGTCTGCTCGCGGGAGCCCCCACGATTCTCGGCTGCTGGATCGGCGCGTTCACGTACTCGCAAACCTGGTCGGTGCTGTTCCTGGGGGTCGGCGCCGGCGCGATCCTGCAGGTGATCCTGGCGATCGTGGGCCGTCGCCCGCTCGCCGAGCACGTCACGCCGGCGCATCTCGCCGGCCTCGCGGTGGGCTACCTGGCCATGTATGCGACCGGCTACCTCGTGGGTGCGGCATGAGCAAGACGGCGAAAAGGGGTCTCCTCGGCGGGACGACGCTCGCGGTCGTCGCGGCCGCGATCGTGCTCGCGCTGGGTGGGTCCGCCCGCTCGCGGTCCGAGAGCGAGGCGGTTCGTGAGATCGTCCTGTCCGCACGCGACGCGGCGTTCAACGGGGGCAATCCCACGCTTGCGCTCCGTCCCGGCGAGCGAGTCCGCTTCGTCGTGCGCAACGACGACCCGGGGGTCCTGCATTCGATCACGCTCCCGGGCATCGACTCGCGTGTGCGCCTCGTGCGCCCGGGCGAGGAGGTCTCGTTCGAGGTCACAGTGCCCGACGGTGGACGGTTCGAGTACGCGTGCCCCCAGCACCTGCCGAAGATGCGCGGCCGGATCGAGGTCCAGGCGGTCGAGCCCCGCCGACCCTAGGTCGATGGCACGCGCGGATGCGGCTCCCCGCCGCCATGTATGATCTCGCTTCGCGCCGTGGCCGGGTCCCGCGGTTGCCGCGTGCCGGGCCCGGAAGCGAAGGGATGCGCGATCGGCCGACCCGCCTCACGGACGCCGACCCGTTCCCGGGTCGGGCTCTACCCGGGGGGAGGAGATCGATGAGGCCGTTGCGGGTTCTGATTCTCCGTCCGGCTATCGTGCTCGGGGCCGCTCTGACTTGTGGCGCGCTCCCTGCCGCTGATCCGTGGCCTGAGCCGCGGCCGATCGCGAGCGATCTGCCCGCGTTCCGGGCTCCGGCCGAGCCGCCCCCGGCCGACGCTCCGCAAAACCCCCTTCCCGCCGAGCCGGCGGGTCCCCTCGCGCTTCGCGACGCGCTTGCGTTGGCCCTGCTGCACAATCCGTCGCTCGCCGATGTTTCGTGGGAGGTCCGGGCGAGTGAGGCCCGCGCGCTCCAAGCCGGAAAGCTCCCCAACCCGGAGCTGGATGTTCGCGTGTACAGGCTCGAGAGCGAGGACCCGAGCACGGATCCCGACGACGGTCGAGCCCGGGTGATCCTGAGCGAGCGCTTCGAGCTCGGCGGGAAGCGGCAGCGGCGGGTCGTGCTGCGCGACCGGGAGATCGAGCTCGCGGGCTGGGACTATGAGGCGAAGCGCATCGAGGTTGCCACCATCGTCGCTGGCCATTTCGCGGCGGTACTCGGCGCGCAGCGCAAGGTCGAATCGTGGGGCCAGCTCGTCGAGTTCCTGGACAAGCTGCGCGGACACGTAGCGAGCCTCGTCGAGACCGGAGCGTTGCGCAGCCTCGAGATCCACGAGGTCACGCGCGGGCTCGGCCTGGCGCGGATCGAGCTCGAGGTCACGGAGAGCGAGCTTTCGGCCTCTCGGTTCCGGCTGGCTGCGACGTGGGGCGCTCGTGCCCCGCGGTTCGCCGAAGCCGCCGGAACCCTCGAGCCGCCGTCACCGCTCCCGGATATCGACACCGTGCTCGAGCTGGCCCGGCAGAGTCCCGCCATCGCGCGCAGGGACGCCGAGGTCGCGCGGGGCGAGGCCGCGCTAGCGCTGGCCCGTGCGGGACGTGTTCCGGACCTGCGCGCCGGTGTCGGAGTGAGATGGCAACAGAACACGGATGCCCAGGGCTATCTCGTCGACGTCGCCATAGCCCTGCCACTCTTCGACCGCAAGCAGGGCGAGACGCTCGAAGCCCGTCACATGGTGGCGCGCGCACGCGCGGAGAGAGAGTCGGCGGAAGCGGTGTACGGTGCCGAGATCGCCGATTCCTATTACCGACTCGCGGCGAGCGCGACCAGGGCGTCGAGGCTCGAACGGGAGGTCGTGCCGGCGGTTCGCGCGATCTTCGAGTCGCAGCAGCGAGGCCTCGAGCTGGGGCCCCGGAGTCTCGAAGACCTGCTCGACGCGCGAAGAGACCTGGCTCGGGCCGAGGTCGAGCACTGGCAGGCGCTTGTGGACTACCATCAAGCGCGGGCCGTCCTCGAAGGTCTTGTGGGTCGGGCCCGGGGGGGCGAAGAGTGATCCTGGGCCGTGGGGACCGGGGTAGCCCGGGAGTGGTTGCCTCGGGGGGAAAACCGCGTAACTTTAGGGCGGCCAGGACTTGTGACCACCCCGCCCGGAGGCGCTTGTGCGGACTCGCATGGGGGGGTTGATGCCCCGCTCGGGCCGCATGTAGCATCGCTCGCAACCTGACGGTGGCACGGGTGATCGTGACGCAGCAACAACTCGGGCCGGACGGAGAGCGGATCAGCCAGCTCCTGAGCTTCCCGCAGCGCTACGAGTACAAGTACGTCGTCGATCTGCACTGCGCGTCGGAACTGCGCTCGGTCGTTCGTCTGTTCCTCCCTCCCGACCCCTACGCCGCCGACCGGCCCGGCTTCGCGTATCCCATATGCAGCCTGTATCTGGACACGGAAGACATGCGGCTGTATCGCCAGTCGCTGACCGGCGAGAAGACGCGCTTCAAGCTTCGACTCCGCAGCTACTCGGACGATCCCGATTCGCTCGTCCAGCTCGAGATCAAGCGGCGGCTCGACCGCGTGGTGCAAAAGCGCCGCGTCGCGCTGACGCGGCGGCAGATCGATCTCTTTGCCGCGAAGAGTACGAACGGCTGGACGAATGGCATTCCGGAAACGGTGCTGCGCGAACTCGAGCGGTTCGCCGATCACACGCGCTTGGCTTCGGCCCGCCCGCTGCTCAAGGTGCGCTACCTGCGAGAGGCCTACGAATCTCCGGCCGAGCCATTGCGGATCACGTTCGACACCGAGGTCGAGCACGCGCTGAGCCTCGACTGGAACCTGTGCCTCGAAGATCCGCGGTGGAAGCCCACCCCGCTTCCGGAGCGCAACGCCATGGAGCCCGTCCCGCAGCGCGAGGACCGTGGAGCGTTCGTCATCTTCGAGATCAAGTTCACCGACGTGTTTCCCTCGTGGATCCAGGATCTGGTGCGCCGCTTCGGCCTCGAGCCGCGCTCGGTGCCCAAGTACGCGCTGTCGCTCGACGAGCTGTTGCGCGCAACGTCCGCGCGTGGCGTGTCCGATGCGGGCTTCCGAGTTCCTCGTCGGGTGGGTTGACGCCGTGACTCCGTGGTTCACCGCGTTCGAGTCCGGGCCGGTGGCGATCGACCTGTCGATGTCCTCGCTCTTGATCTCGCTGCTCCTGGCGTTCGTGCTCGGACAGGCCGTCGCCTGGACCTACCTGTGGTCGCACAGCGGTTTGTCCTACTCGCGGTCGTTCACCCAGTCGCTGATGCTCATGACGATCCTGGTCACGCTGGTGATGTCGGTGATCGGCAACAGCATCGTCACGGCTTTCGGCCTGCTCGGTGCCCTGGCGCTGATTCGCTTCCGCAACGTGCTCAAGGACACCCGCGACACGGTGTTCGTATTCATGTCGCTCGTGGTCGGGATGGCGGTGGGTACGCAGCGTTACCTGCTGGCCGTGGTCGGCACTGCCGCGGCGATCCTGGCCGTGCTCTATGTCAACTACACGTCGTTCGGCTCGCAGGTACGCTATGACGGCTACCTCACCCTGCGTCTCGGCGGACCCAGTGGGCCGGGCCAGGAGACCTTGCAGATCCTCCGCCGGTTCTGCCGCGAATCGCGCGCGATCTCGACGAGGCGCGCCGGCTCCGAGGAGGAGACCGAGCTGATCTTCCGCGTCGGACTGCGCGATCGCGGCCGCGGCGACGAGCTGCTCGACCTGCTGCGCCGTTTGCCCGAAGTGACCCACGCCTCCTTGCTCCTGCGCGACGAGATGTCCGAGGTCTGACGTGGAACGCGGACGAGACGGCGCGCCGATCCCCGTCCCGCGCGAGCGGCGCCGAGACGATTTTCGCACGCGTCGTCTGCCGGCGATGGTCTGGGGCGCGGCGGTGCTGATCCTGCTCGCGAGTCTCGTCGGGCGTTCGCTCGAGCACCGTCACGTGGCCATCGCGCAGGCGCGGGTGTTCGAGCTTTCAGTTCCACGCGATGGGGTGCTGACCACCGTCGCGGTCGAGCTCTTGGACCGAGTCGAGCCCGGTGCCGTCATCGTTTCCCTGGGCGATCCGGAGCTCGAGCATCTGCTGGCGGTTTCCGCCGCGACCGTCGAGCAGCTCCGGGACGAGATCGAATCGGCGCGAGCGAGCCATCGTGCCGACCAGAGTCGCACCCTTTCCGAGTGGGAGACCGACCGCCGGCGGTTCCAGATGGATGCGGAGAACCGGCGTCTCGAGGCGCTGTCGTTGCGCGTCGAAGTGGAGAGCGCGCGGGTCGAGGAGGAGCGCCAGGCGCTCGAGGTACGCAGGGCCAAATCCCTGCTCGATGCCGAGCTCCTGAGCGAGACGGAGTACGAGGCGGCACGGCTGCTGCATAAGGAAGTGCGCCGGCGCCTGACCGAAACCGAGACGCTACTCGCTCGCACCGAGGAAGAGTTGGGCAGCTCGGAAGACCGCCGCGCCGAGTACGAGCGTGCTGCGCCGACGGTGGCCGGTGAAGCGCCCGTGGTCAAGCCGTTCCAGGCCGCGGTCGAGGTCGAGCTTCGACGACTGGCCGATCTCGAGCGCCAGCGCGACGCGCTGGTGCTGCGCAGCCCGGTCGCGGGGCAGGTCACGCAGCTGCTGTGCCGCGAGGGCCAGGCCGTGGTCGCGGGCGAGCCGATCGCGATCGTGACCGAGCGCACGGTGCAGGAGATCGTGGCATACCTCCTCGAGCAGGACACCGCCCGCGTCGCCGTGTCGACCCCCGTGATCCTGACCAGTCGGGTGAACGGCACGACGGGCGACTCCCTGGTCGTGCGTGTCGCCGACTCCGTCCAGCTCTTGCCCGAGCGGTGGTGGAATGATCCGCGCGTGCCGATCTACGGGCGCGCCGTGATCATCGCGCCCGTCGCCGCGATGGACTTGGCCCATGGCGAGCAGCTCGATGTCCGCTTCCGCGGAATTCGCTGACCTCTCGCGGGCGCCCCACGCGGCTGCGCTTGCACGGCGGGATGAGCCAGGGTACAAGGGACCGTCGCGCGAGCGGAGACGGGGAGGGGGAATGCACCGCACGTCCGTTTCTTTCGCCGTGGGGACTGCTTTCCTCGCGGCGACCTTCGCCGTCGCCGGCGAGAGCGGAGTTCACGAATCCGCCTGGGCCCAGGTCGACCTGACTTCACCGCTGCCGGCCGACCTCACCGACCCGGAAGGAAAGACCCGCTGGGATCTTTCCGGTGTGACTCTGGGGACGCGCTGGACCCGGATCGTCCGATCGGAGGGCGC
>Ga0247727_10004137_pt1 | contig 31099 bp, 47 predicted proteins | sample WisWelCaveWW1625_FD_202498 | JGI IMG/M metagenome (GOLD analysis project Ga0247727, IMG submission 202498) | Biofilm microbial communities from Wishing Well Cave, Virginia, United States - WW16-25 | ecosystem: Environmental > Aquatic > Deep subsurface > Groundwater > Cave microbial mat | place... | reverse complement strand
AGGGGGGGGACAGCGGCGGCGGGGAGGGGGGGGACAAAAAAAAAAAAAAACAAAAAAAAAAAACGATAGTGTGGCACGAGCCCATGCTCCGCCGCCCCCCGCGCAAAGCCGCTCCGCGCGCCCGCCATAAAGCCGCCGCGCATAGGGCATGAAAGGGGCGCGCCCACCCTGGCCGGAAGTATAGGGCCGCGCCCTTGTTGTTTGCGGCCCTGTAGTTCCGGCGGGTGGAGCGTCGCCCCCTCCTATGGATGCCCTTGCGCGGCGGCTGGCGGGCGCATTCTTAGCGGCTGGCGCGGGGGGCGTGCGGCAAGAGCCCGGTATCGTTCTTTGGGCTACATGGCCTTGCGGGGCGCTGGCTGTGGCGGGGATCCCTGTCTTTGCTTTTTCCAGGGCTTTGCGTTGCTTTTTCCAGGGCTTTGCGTTGCTTTTTCCAGGGCTTTGCGTTGCTTTTTCCAGGGCTTTGCGTTGCTTTTTCCAGGGCTTCCGTGTCTGTTGCCCGAGTAAGCAGATGCCTGTGTGTGTGCGTAACTGCTCGTTTTTTTGCGGGAACAATTCAATGGGTGAGCCACTTGAGCCGGCGGGCGATGGCCTCGGCGCCCTCGTCGTGGGCGGCCTGGGCGATCGCGGCGACGAGTGCGTTGGCGCTGCCCTGGCCGATGCGCTGGCGCGGGCCGGTGTGGCGCACGTGGCCGAGGCGCTTGGCGACTTTAACCAGGTGCGGCACGCTGTCGGGGTCGATCATGATCAGCGCGTGGGACGTATAGCGGGGCGTGGCGGTGAGGTTTCTCGTCCAGTCGAGTTTGTGGGCAACGGCGGCTGCACCCTGTGTGCGCGCGGCCTCGGCGAGTTGGCTGACCAGCTGGCTGAGGCTGCCCTGGCCGGCGGTGGCGCCTCGCGTCTGCGTCAGCCCGAGCAGCTTCGCGGTCTCTCGCGCCGCGTGGATCTGTTTCGGGTTGAGGTTGAGGGTGAGGCTGGGCGTGGAGCTGTCGTATCCGTAGGACATGGGGACACGGATTCCTTTCACGGATTGCACGGATGCGTCAGTGTAACACAAGGCAATGAGGTTGTCGAGAGCACACACGGATTCAGTGACTGTCGTTCGCCGCGCAGGCGGAGCCAACAGAGGAAGCAGCGGAGCGTGGGCTACCGCTGACTGTAGTAGAAGACGGTATCGGTTTCGGCGTCGTAGCCGGCGTAGGCGATGGCGCGGATGTTGACGTGGGAGCCGGCCGAGAAGATCCACTGGCTTTTTTCGAGCCGGATGAGTTTGCCGGTGGGGGTGACGGTTTCGAGTGTTTTGACGGTCGCGAAGGTGGGAATGTGGCCGTTGGGCAGGCGAGTCAGGCTGAGCGCGAGCAGGTCGCTGGGAACGACGAGTGTTTGGGTCATGGGGGGTTGCCTCCGCCGCTATTGTAGCACGGCGGGGCGGCGCGTTGGGTTACGGGTGCGTAAAGGACACGACGCCGCCCAGCGATTCGCTCACGCTGGGCGGCTAGGGAAGCGGGCTGCAGCACGGCACGGCGGCGAGCAGTTGGTTTTTGGGCTTTTTAGTTTTTGGGACGAGATCACAGATCGGAGCGCCGGGACGGGCAAGGCCCGCTGGACGACGCCGCCCAGCGATTCGCTCACGCTGGGCGGCTAGGGAAGCGGCGAGACCCCGCTTGTCTTTTTCCGCCGGCAGTCTGCACCCGCGTTCTTCTTTTGCTTTTGCGGGCGCAGCGAAGCCGGCGGAATGCGTTAGCAGGATCAAAGCATATTTTCCTGCCCGGCGCGGAGGCAAGCGATGCACTTCGCGCCGCGCCGGGCATTTCTGGCGGCGGGGATGTGGACGGGGAGGGGCGAGGAGTGTCTCTGGAACAGGCGCAGCAAAGCACAATCACAGAAAAAAGGGAACCCTAACCCTAAAGGGGGCTTCGCACAGGGCGCAAGCAGCAAGAGAGCGAAGCGGGAGCGCTGGCCGGCACACACGGATTCTTTACACGGATGGCACGGATGGGGCGGTGGGTGGTTGGGCGGCTTGCTGCAGGGCTTCGATTTCCTTCTGGGTGATGGCGTTGGCGGCGAGGGCGAGGAGGTCGCGGACTTCCTGACCGGACAGGTCGCGCCCGATGGGGGTGACGGAGAGGGAGCCGAGGCGTGGGGCAAGGTGGATCAGGAGGATGGTGTCGGGCTGGGCGACGGCCTGCAGGAGCTGCTGCACGCGCTCGATTTGCTGCTGTGGGTTGTCGCTGCCGAGGAGCTGGGCAAGTCCGGGGGGTTGGGGCTGCTTGATGGGTTTCACGGGATGCGGATTCCTTTCTAGGGGGCGAGCACACAGGGGCAGACACGCAGGTCTGCCCTTACGCTACGCATGCTCGAGTGTGGCGAGTCTACGGTCGAGTTCTTTGATGGCGCCGAGCATGATAGAGAGCAGGGCGGTGGTCTCGGCGCCGTCGTCGCCTTGCTTGAGGCCATCGACGATAGGGGCGGGCTTGTAGACGGCTGTGGGCATCGAGGCGTAGTCGAGGCGGGGCGTGCCGTACACGGTCATGAGAGAATCGTGCTTGCGGATACTGCGCAAGGCTTCCACGTCAGACACGACGCGGCCATCTTGCAACTCTACGCCCTCCTCGAACCAACCCAAACAGCCCCTATCCGTGAGCGTCTTGTAACTCAGGTCGTTGATGTAGTCGGTGGCGTTGCCGATGTTTTGCGTGCCTGCTCCGGTGGGGTCGAAGTGGCCGGCGGCGGTGATTTGCCAGCGGGACAGGTTGTTGGTGAAGAAGAAGAGGGGCTGGTTTTGTTGCTGGTTGACCCGCATCTCGCTGGCGTTGTTGACCTGGACGTAGCCGATGTCCGCGCCGGCGGCGTTGCGAAACTGGATGTATGGAGAAGCGGAACCTTCCAGCAGGATTTTCTGATTGGCGGCGGAGGATACGGTCAGCGGCTCGTTCAGCGTGACGGCGCTGGTCGTGATCTCGAGTTCGAGTGTGCTGTTCATCGTCACTCTGAAGTAGTTGGCGTTGGCCGCGGCGTCGCTGGCGAAGAATTCGACGAGCGTGGAGTCGCTGGGCGTGGTGGCCTGCAGGCTGATCTTGGCGGTGTCGTTGGCGCTGGCGCCGTCGGCCCCGACGGTGTAGGTGACGGCACCTGCGGCTTTGTTGCCGATGTGGGTCACGATGGACGAGGTGCCGGACTTCCACAGCAGGAAGGTGGTGGCGCTGGCGGTGAGGGTGATACCGCTGGCGTTGATTTTGACGTTGCCGCCGCCTGCGGTGACGGTGCCGTCGGTGTCGATGTAGGCCTGGACGGTCGTGCCGCCGCGGAAGTTGATGCGCCCGGCGCTCTTGTCCCAGAAGGCGTTTGCCTTGCTGGCGGAATTGTCGCCGATGAGCAGGTCGCCGACGCCGACGGCTTCGCCGTTGTAGGTCTGGGCGGTGGTGAAGATGGCTAAGTTGGTCGTGGCGGCGGCGGCGACGTTTTCGCCGATGAAAATATCGCCGTCGGCCTGGATGTCGACCTTGCGGGTGGTGTTGTTGCGGAGCTGGATCGCGCCGTTGGTGATGAAGACGTTGGATAGGCCGGCCCCGACCTGGCCCACGGTCAGGTCGGAGTTGGTGCCGTCCAAAACGATGTGGCTGGTGGTAGCGACGCGCATACGGATGACGCCGCCGGAGATGAAGACGTTGGACTGTCCGGCGCTGGTGAGGCCGACGGTGATGTCGGAGTTCGTTCCGTCGAGGACGATGTGACTGGTGGTGCCGACGCGCATACGCAGGAAAGCGCCGGAGATGAAGGTGTTGGACTGCCCGGCCGCGGTGCGCCCAATGGTGATGTCGCCGGCGTTGTCGAGGACGATGCCGTTGGTGGTGTCGTTGCGCAGGGTCACGTCCCCATTGGCCAGGCGGATGTTGGATTGCCCGGCGCCGGTTTGGCCGATGAGGACGACGCCGGCGTTGTCGAGCAGGACGTGGGTTGTGGTGGCGTTGCGCAAACGGATATCGCCGCCGCTGATGAGGACGTTGCTTTGCCCGGCGCCAGTCTCGCCGACGGTGATCGCGCCCGCGTTGTCCAGAAGCACGCGGGTTGTGGTGTTGACCCTCAAACGGATATCGCCGCCGCTGATGAGGACGTTACCTTGCGAGGCGGCGACTTCGCCGACGGTAATTGCGCCTGCGTTGTCGAGCAAGACCTTGGTTGTGGTGTTGACCCTCAACCGGATATCGCCGCCGGAGATGAGGACGTTGCCTTGACTTGCCGCGACCTGGCCGATGGTGACGACGCCGGGGTTGTCGAGTTGGATGTAGGTGGTGGCGAAGGAGCGTAAGCGCAGGCCGTTGGTTGGATCCCAGGTGAGGTTAGCGCGGCTGGCGGCGTACTCGCCGAGGGCGATGCCGTAGGTGGCGGCGACGTAGCCCCAATTGCCATTGAGATCGCCGAGCCGCGTCCGCTCGGTGGATGCGCCGAACGTTGCGCCTTGGGTGAACAGGTTGATGCGCGGTGTGTCGGAGGCGTTGAGTTCGATTCGCCCGTCGCCCGTGTTGCCCAGGACCATGAACGGCGTGCCAGCGAGCCACTCGTCGGCTGTGCTGGCGTCAAGGTTGCGGGTGACGTTGTAGCGTGTGCCGGAGACGAGCGTTCCCACCTGCACGTATTCGACCTTGCCCACGCCTTTGAACAGCACGAAATCGTTGAGCGTCATCGCCTTGGCAAAGTCCATGCTCGTGTCGGCGGGGGCGGCGGTGGCGGCTAAGTTCCCCTCGTCCTTACCCACAATCAAGATGCCGCCGAAGGGCGTCACGGTCTGCTGGGCGAACAGCACCGAAGACAGGTTCCAACTGGCCTGGGTGTTGGTGATAGTGAGCGTGGCCGGCGTGGCCGAGGTGTTGCCCTGGTGGTCGACGGCGACGACGGAGATAGTCAGCGTGGGGTCGGGGATGCCGGCGTGGTCGGCGGCGTTGGCGTCGAAGGTGTAGATGTAATGCGGGTTGACGATGGTGCGCTGTTTGCTGTCGATGGTGACCTGATACCAGTGGAAGTTGGGGAAGAGTTGCAGGTCGATGGCGTTCCAGGAGATGACGCAGTCGTTGCCGTTGTAGGTGGCGGCCAGGCCGGTGATGTTGGGGAGGCTGGGCTGTGTGCTGCTCGAGCCTGAGGTGGTGAGGCTGGTCGCCTCGCGCACGTGCAGCAGCATGTCCCACGTGCCGGGTTTGTAGGTGAAATGGATTTCTTCGATGCGGAATTTTGTCGCGTCGGTGACGCCGGCAACGGCGGACACGGAGACCACATCCCACAACTGCAATCCGAGATGAGGCTGAATCTTGAGCGTGCCGTGTCGCCGGTTCTCGCGCTGTTCGAGGAGTTCTTGGGCCAGGCGGTTAGCCAGTGCGCTGGAGGGGAGAGCGTGGGCGTTGACGAAGCGGCGGCGCGTGCCCAACTCGGTGAGGAGTTCGGTGGCCTCGCCGACGGCGGAGCCGGCTTTGGAGTTGATCTGGACCCAGGTGGCTGCGTCGTGGTAGGCGAGTTTGGCTTCGTAGATGGCATGCTGCCCGGATGCGCCGACATTGAGGTCGGCAGCCGGCGACGCAGACAGGCCCTTGAGGAACCATGCGCCGGTGGTCTCGAAGCGGCCATGAGCGCGCGCGTGAGCGTGCGGGCTGTCGCCCATGAGGCGGTCGAGGCTGGCGGCGAAAGAGGCGGTGGCGGGGAGTTGCCAGTCGACGACGTGCGTCCAGAAGGTGGCCGTGTCGCGGGTGAGCGTGAGGCCGGCCTGCGTGGCGATATCGTCGGCGATCGCGCCGATGCTTTGGGCGGTGTACGTGGTGATGGCGCTGGGGACGGCGCTGAGTTTGTCGGCGTTGTTCTTGGCCTCGATGCGAATGGTGGCGGGGCTGGCGTTCTTGCCGGCGGGCGTGCTGCGGGTGAGGATCCACACGTGGCGGATGGACAGATGTTCGACGTGCCCGACCTTGAGACCTTCCTGGGTGGTGATGGACTGGCGCGGCTTGAGGTTGAGCAGCGAGTTGTACGTGCCGTCGCTGTTGTCGATGTCGAGCGTGAGGCTGGCTTCACCCAGGCGGCCTTTCTCGACCACCTCGTATTTGAGGACGCGGGTCTCGGTGAGGGTGGTCGATCCGGCCGTAATGCGTATTACGGGCGTGTAGCTGCCGGAACGGAGGGCGGTGAGGAAGGCGGTGGCCAGGGTCTTCATGTCACACGGATTCGGTCACGGATGCACGGAAGGGATGAGGGGGCGACGGCCAACCCAAACCAAGCCAGCGAACGAGCGCGCGTTGTTTCGCGCGAGTGAGCGAGGCGGGTCTGTGCGCACGGCGATCGCCGACGGGATTACTTGACCGGAAATATACAAGCCCAGCGCCCCGACCGCGAGCGTTGTTTCGAGCGGTCGAGGGCGCGGGGGCGGGTCTGTGGCGTGAGCGATCGCCGACGGGATTACTTGACCGGAAATATACAAGCCCAGCGCCCCGACCGCGAGCGTTGTTTCGAGCGGTCGAGGGCGCGGGGGCGGGTCTGTGGCGTGAGCGATCGCCGACGGGATTACTTGACCGGAAATATACAAGCCCAGCGCCCCGACCGCGAGCGTTGTTTCGAGCGGTCGAGGGCGCGGGGGCGGGTCTGTGCGCACGGCGATCGCCGACGGGATTACTTGACCGGAAATATACAAGCCCAGCGCCCCGACCGCGAGCGTTGTTTCGAGCGGTCGAGGGCGCGGGGGCGGGTCTGTGCGCACGGCGATCGCCGACGGGATTAGCCGGCCAAGCAGATACCGGGTCATTGGCGCGGGACCCTCATGCGGCGGGCGGGGCGCAGGGTGACGAGGCCGCCGGCCGGTTTCTGGCGGATGCGGTTGAGGCCCGCTCTGAATTCGTTGAGCTTGCGGAAGGCGAAACTGGCGGTCTGGCGGTAGGCTTCGTTCTCGGCGTTGATGGCCTCGCTGATCTCGCGCGATCGGGCGCTGGCGGCGTAGGCGGCGGCGCCGGTCACTAACAGCGGCTCGTGCTCTGCGGCGACGGTGGTCGAGGTGGCGGCGTCGAGGCCGTCGATGATGGTGCGGCGGGTGTACCAGATGCGGGCGACGTCGTTGGCCGCCGGCTTGGGGTCGTCGCCGATGTAGAGGATGGAGCCGGGCCACAGCTCGAAGCCGGTGCGCCACTGGGGCGGGTGCTCGGGGTCGGCGGCGGTGTAGGGCAGCCACAGGCGGGTGATTTCAATCAGGCGCGCGAGTGAAGAGACGTTGAGTTCGCGGACGGCGGATGCGAAAGTGAGCGTGGCGATGGCTTCGTCGGGGTGCGCGTCGTTGTAGTCGGCCAGCCCCTGGCGCAGCGCCTGGTCGAGGATGTCGTCGTCCCAGGTGGTGACGTTCAGATCGGAAAGCTCGGTGCGGGTTTGGCTTCTGTAATCGAGCAGATTCATTTCAGGCTCCAGTAGCAGGTAGACAGGTAGACAGGTAGACAGGTAGAGCGGATCAGGGGGCGGCGATGACGCGGATGATGAAGTTCTGGCCGGTGGGGTAGGAGATTTTCTTGCTGCTGCCGTCGATGACCCAGAAGTAGACTTTGTAATGACCGGCGGCGAGCACCCATTCGGACGCGCCGGGGGAGAAGGTCACTTTGCCGTTGGCGGCGTCGGTGACGCTGATCTTGGGGCTGGCGTCGGTGGACAGGTAGGAGGTGACGGCGAGCGTGTCGGCGCGTTCGAGGCGTATTTCCACGGACGTGACGCCGGTGAGGTTGACGGCGACGCCGTCGGCGGTCAGTTGGAACTCGATCGGCTCGGTGCTGGTGACACGGACGGTCCAGGTGGAGTAGGGTGCTGTCATCGTGTGCTCCGTTCTAACCGGCTAAAGCCGGCGCTCCTCCTGTAGGGGGCGGTCATTGCTTGAATTCCACTTTGACCACGTGCGGCTTGAGCACCGACAGTTCCGGGCGCGGCGCGTGGAAGTGCGTGTTGAAGGTGATGTGCGGCGCGCCGGGCTGGTCGTTGGTGATGTGGATGGTGATGTCGGCGTCGGGGAGCTCGGGGTGCTGGCGAAACACGGGCAGCAGGTAGTCGTGGGCGAAGACGAACAGCAGGTCTTGCACGGTTTGGGCGTCGTGCTGAATCTGTACGAGGATATCAAATGAGTCGAGCATGGTGTGGCTCCTTATAACAACGGATCGTGAGAATGAAGCGGATAGGTAGACAGGTAGAGCGGATCAGGTGGTGCCGTCGCGCACGTCTTTGAGCGGCGTGGTGGCGTCGGCGTCGTGACGGGCGCTGGTGGCGTCGGCGTCGTGACGGGCGCTGGTGACGCGGACGAGGCCGCGGGTAAAGGCGGGTAGGCCGATGCTGTCGGCGGGGCGCAGCCAGAAGAGCCAGTTGTGGAGGGTGTCATCCGGGTAGACATACTCCAGATCGGCAACGGACAACTCGGCCAGGATGGGCGGGGTTTCGAATACGTCGCCTGGCGTGAGGGCGAATGTCCACTGGTACAGCGTGTCGTCGGCTTGCCACTCGGCTTCCTCAAGCTCGGGCAATGGCTGGAAGTCGACCACGTCGTCAGGCGTGAGGGCGAATGTCCAATCATGCAGCGTGTCGTCGGCCTGCCACTCGGCTTCCTCAAGCTCGGGCAATGGCTGGAAGTCGACCGCATCGTCGGGGATAACCCAGAACGTCCACTGGTGCAGCGTGTCGTCGGCTTCGGATTCGGCCTCGTCGAGCACGGGCAGCAGCGGCGGCTCTTCGGTGACGACGACATCCGCAGGCGTGAGGGCGAATGTCCACTGGTACAGCGTATCGTCGGCTTGCCACTCGTCTTCGTCGAGCGCGGGTAGTGGCTGGAAGTCGACCGCGTCGTCGGGGGTGAGGGCAAACGTCCAGTCATGCAGGGTGTCGTCGGGAGGCTCAAACTCCAGGTCGGCGGCGGACCACTCGGCGAGCGGGGGCTGCTCCTCGACAACAACCACGTCATCGGGGGTGAGGGCAAACGTCCACTGCAGAGGCGAATCATCCGGAAACTCATAGTCGATGTCGCTGGCGCTGAACTCGCCGGGGAACGGTGGGTCGGCGGGCGCAGCGGCGGTCTGGTAATAGTGAGCTTGCAGCCGAAGGCTCACGGCAAGCTCGCTTAGTCAATACTCAACAAGACCCAGTCGTAACTACGCCCTGTCCCGGCCGTCTGTTTCAGCGTGCATACGATCTCGATATTGGCTGGCGTGGGGGGGCTGTACTTGTTGGGCATGGCTTGGACATGGGCGTAGCTGGCGATGTAGGCCAGCCGTGAGGTGGACGCACTCAGCACCTTGGTCTTGATGCGCAGTTCGAGCACATCGGCGTTGGCCATGGCGTTGGCGTCCACGACGAGGACGTAGGTCTTGCCGGTGGTGCTGGTGACCAGGGTGTGTTCGGTGCCGACGGTGGCGGCCTGCGTGCCGCTGGAGACGATAGCCAGGGCCATTCAATCCACTCCATAAAGCAGGATGTCGATCAGGCGGTCGGTGGCGTCGATGATCGAGCACTGCGCCCGCGCCGCCAGGCGCGTGCCGGCCGGGATGTTCACCCCAAGCGGCGGGAAAACCTGCGGCTGAATCAGATCCACTGACCCGCCGCAATTCAGCATGATATTCTCGATCAAGACCTGCTCCGCCCCGGCTGCGCCCACAGCCAGATCGACCAGCCACAACGCGGTTGTCCGCAGGGCATTGGCCATGTTGCCCATCGCGATTGTGAGCTGCCGGATCGGATTCGTCGTCGACGCCACGATCTCACTGTACGCGCCTTTGGTGTGTGCCGTGCCGCCCGGGTCGATTTGGGTCCCGCCGCTGTCTGCGGTGTTCGCGCCGTAGGTGGTGACGCGCCCAAGACCCGGCGGAGTGATGAAGCCCGCACCCAGCAAAACGATCACGATGCGAAGCGTCGCCGAAGCGCCCGACGACTGGACACGCGCGGATAGGCGCGTCCCGGCCGGAATGAAAATCGGCAGCAAATACCCGGTTGCGTCTATCGTCTGCGCTCCATCCCCAGCCCCGGCGTGCAAATTCTCAGCGATGATCGTCTCCAATCCACTCGCGCCCACAGCGACGTCCACCAAATAATCCAGGTAGGACGCCGACCCATTGCTGAAGATCACTAGCAGGCCATGCGCATCAAAGGCCGTGCTCGCCACGACCTCCGCATACGCCCCCTTCGTGTTGGCCGCGCCGCCCGTCATCGTCGTCCCGGTGCTCGCTGCCGTGTCTGCGCCGACCGTCTGGAAGCGTTGCGCTTCGATCAGTGACCAATCCATCAGCCCAGCTCCACCGGCTCGCCGGCAGCCCGATACCGCGCACGTCCCAACAGCCGCGCCAGCGCATCGGCCAACCGCTGCCGATTGGCGGCGCTGAGCGCGTTGTATGCGGTCTGGAACTCGGAGTAAGCTGGATTCGTTACCAGGTCTTGCAGCCGATCGACCGACACCTTCGCCGGCCGCACCACGAACTGGCGAAGTGTCTCATCCCAGACCTGCGTATCTGCTGGTCGGTCGACCAGCGGTAAGGCCACCTGGTTAGGCGGCATCGGATCGGCAATGACCTGACCGATGGAGATCAGGCGGCCGGTGAGCGTATCGTGAACGGCGTACCAGGCCATAGACTCCTTTTCCCTTAACAACGGAAGAGACACCCCCGGGCTAGGGGCGGATCGAAGCCAGCGCCCGCCGTGCCCGCGTCGAGCCTGCGGTCTTTTTCAGCAGGCTGCGGGCACGGCATGGGGGCGCGAGCGGGTGGCGCGAGAGTGACACGGATGGGCAGACACTTAGGTCTGCGCCTTACGGCTCGTCCCACTCCATGTATCCGCTGACCAGGCTGGCGCCGGTGGCGGAGCGCAGTGACATCGTCGCCGCGTTGCGGATCTCGAACATGGCGCGCGGGTCGGTGGTCTGCCAACGTTGGATGCCGCCGTTGGCGTTGACTCCGAGCAGCTTGAGCACGTCGTCGAGCGTGGGCTGCGTGGCCCAAGTGGTATTGACGACGGAGGCGACCGCAGCCTGCTCGCCGCCGATGGGCTCGGGTGTGATGGCGCCGCCGCCGGTGACGCCGCCCGAAGAGCGGGCGACCTGAATCGAGTTGGCGGCCGAGGCGGTGCCCATGCCGGCGAACTCGACCAGGTAGACCTGGGCGCGTCGGGCAGAGGCGGAGATGAGTGTCATGAAGTCGGCGGTTGTCGAAAGTGCGACGTTATCGCGTCGCGCGGACCAGCGTCCCATAGGGAGCTCCTTTCAGAGGTAGACAGGTAGACAGGTACACAGGTAGACAGGTAGACAGGTAGACGGGTTAGTCTTCGCCCTCGCCGTCTGCTGCAGCCAGGCCGGCCATGCGCAGGGCGCGGGCGCGGTTGTGCGTGGGTATAAAGGCGATGTGTGCCTGGTTCTGCGGCGGGTAGACGAGCTTGGGGCCGGCGGCGAGCACGAAGATGATGCGGTCGGGCAAGATGCGATAGGCGTAGACGGGTTTGTCGTTCTCGTCGTAGGCTTTGACGTAGAGCTCGTCTTCCTTGAGGCCGTAGAAGGCGAGCGCCTCGGCAAGGTTGAGGTCGCGTCGCACCGGCGGCTGCTGTGAGGCGGGCCGGTTTTGTTGTTTCATCCTTTGCCTCCCTTGCGTTTGGTCTGCTGTTCAGCCTCGGCGAAGGGATTGGCCGGCTTCGGGGAGTAGACCGGGCGGAATTCGATGCCGGGCGGAACAGGCTTGTTCCGTGCGGCGCGCGCGGCGCGGTGGATCAAGACGGCGGAGCCGGCCGGCACGAGGATGGACAGCAGCGCCTGGCCCAACTGCAGCACGAGCGCGAACACGGGCGCGATGGCGGGGTTGGCCTGGGCGACGAGGGAGAGGGCGTAGCCGGCGGTGGCCAGCGTCACGACGGCGGCCAGGATGTGGTCGCGAGTGGTGAGCACGTTGGCGCGCTTGAGGCCTTCCACGAGCAGGAAGATGATCGGGGCCAGCGAGACGCCGCCGATGATCAGGTTGGACAGATCGAGGTTGGGCAGTTCCATGATGGGCTCCTTCCTTTATATAGGTACTCACCGGATGGGGCAGGGGGCTGCCCCATCCGGCGTGTGGCACACACACAGGTGTGCGGCTACGGTGTGCGGCTACTCGTCGGGCAGGATGTACAGCAGCACCGTCAGGTCGGTGACGGTGGGCGTGGTGCCGGCGACGAAGTTCACGTCGATGGCCACAATGCTGTCGGCGTCGACGTGGGCAGGCAGGGCGACGGCGCCGCCGAGTGCGGTCGTCTTGACCGTGGCCGGGGTGCCGGCGGTTGGCGACGAAGGCGCGGTGGTGAAGCCGGCGATGGCCACGCCGTCGTCGTTGACGTCGATGTTGAAGCTGGTCGGCGTGCCGGTGAAGGTCTGGGCGCAGATCTGGGCGCCGACGAGCCAGAAGCCTTTGAGGGTCTGGAACTCGATCCAGGGGGCCTGGGCGGCCTGGGAGTCGGCGGTGAAGGGCAGGATGTGATACATGGGTGGCTCCTTAACAGCGGATTGGGAGAATGGACGGATCAGGAACCGACTGAAGTCGGCGTTCCATTACGCGACGTTGTTCTTGGCGACGGGGCGGAAGTCGATGACGCCGACGTTGTAGAAGTACCTGACCTTGATGGGCAGCACGTCGTTGTGGAACATGAGATAGCTGTTCGGGTCGCCGGCGATGAAGATTTCGGGCGTGCGCCCGAAACGGAAGCCGCAGCCGATGCTCGGCGCGATGCGCGGGTCGACCATCGAGGCCCAGTCGTTGGTGTCGGTGAACTCGGGGCAGACGATGACGTTGTCATCCCTGAAGTTCTGGTCGCGCCCGGCGACGTTGACGTCGTTGTTGTTGCCGCCCGGCTCTTGGGAGGAGACGAAGATGCCGACGGCGGTCTTGCGCTTCTCGATGGGAACGATGACCAGGGTGGGGCGCAGCGCGAGCCGGCGGGCCGAGTTCAATTCGGTCTGCTTGAAGACGGCCTGCACGACGACGTCCCACTCGGCGGCGCTGAGGTCGACCGTGCGCAGGTTGTTGTGGCCGGCGGCGAAGAGGGCGATGCCGTCGGCCAGCGTCGGGCCGGCGCCGGAGGCCTGCGTGAAGATATTGCCGACCGAGGCGGACAGCGTGCGCAGCGCGGCGCGGGCCAGACCTTCGGGCACCATGCGCCACTTGTCGGTGTCGTCCTGGTCGATCATCTCCAGGGTGAGACCGAGGTAGCCGCCTTTCTTCAACCAGTTCGAGGTTTCACGGTTGTCGTCCCAGACGACTTCGGGGTAGGCCTGGCCTTCGCCGATCGTCGTCAGGTCGCCGAATCCGCCGACGGTGACCCAGGCGACTTGCTTGAGGGATTCGAAGTCGCGGATGGCGACGACGCGTTCCCACCAGCGATAGTCGGCCAGACTGGACCAGGTGGCGGTGACGGCTTTGTTGACGACGTTGCGGGTGAGTTCGGCCAGCGTGGAGGTGGTGGCGTTGGCGAACATGACGCGGGTGGGTTGGAACTGGCCGCGCAGCTCGCGGTCGCCGGTGACCAGGTGATACAGCTCGCGGATGCCGGTGAGGCGGGGCGTGTCGGCGAGCTCGGTCGGCACAGGCAGGCCCATCATGCGATCGTAGGCGGCCTGCAGGCGGTCGAGGTCGGACCACATGCCGGCGACGATGGGCGTCCCGGCCACGGGGTGGCCCATGCCCTGGATGGCCTGGCCGGCGTTGGTGTAGGCGGCGGCGATCGCTTTGGCCGCGCTGATCTCGGCTTCGAGTTCGTCGGGCGCGAAGAGGCGCACGGTGCCGTCCCTGCTGAACTTGCTGCGGATGGCGGCGGCGACGGCGGGCGGGAAGTGCTCGGCGGCCAGGCGCATGTCGAGGAGTTGCTGGCACTGGGCAAGCAGGAGGGCGTGGGCTAACGACGGATCGGGAACAGCAGGAACAGCGGGAACAGCGGGAGCAGCGGATGGGGAGAATTCACGGATCGGAGAATTCTCCTGCGGCTCGGTATTCGGTTGGTCGCTCATGAGGTTGCTCCTTTGGAGTGAGTTGAGGATGCGGGTGACGTTGGCGTCGGCGACGGCCGGCTCAAATACTACGTCGACGCTCCACACCTTGGTGATCGCCGTGACGACGCGCTTCTTGTTCCGCGTTTCCCAATCGATGCTGAGCAGTGCGCTCAGCCCGACTTTGGGTGCGGACTCGCCGCTTTTTCGCATGGTGATCAAGGTATCGAGGAGTTCGACGGTTGGCTGAGCCTGCTGCACGTCGAGCATGTGCGCTTCGGCCATGACGCGTTGCGTCTCGAAGCGTGGCCAGCGCATGACGCCGACCAGGTTGCGCACAGAGGGCAGGTCGAAAAATCCGGGATGGTCGAGGAAGATGGACGAGCCTTCCCACAGCGGCAGGCTGGCGGCGAGCACGTCCGCGGAAATGATCCAGCCGTTGGGCTCGCCGGCGGCGAACAGGATGGCGTCGTACACCCGCGCGACGCCGGCTGGCTTGGAAGCCCCGGCGGCGGCGCTGAGTGCGTCTTCGAAGGTGAAGCGGGTTTGCTCGGTAGGCATGGGACTCCTTAACCCTCACCCCGGCCCTCTCCCTGAGAGGGAGAGGGGGAGGGGGAGGCGCGGCTCTTGGCCTTGGCGACGATTTCGGCGATCTCGGCTTCGTCGAGGTCCTCTCCGGCGAATTTGTAGATGAGGCGCACCAGGCGGTTGTCGGTGTCGAGGCCGGCTTCGATCATCTTAGCGAAGGCCTCGGCGATGCCGCGCGCGGCCTGAGCCAGTTTTTGATTGTCTTCGCTGGTGATGTCGGAGACGGAGGCGGCGATCTGCGGGTCGGCGAAGTGGCGCACGGCGCCGGCGGCGGCGGCGCGCTGGTAGGCCAGGCTGGAGATGCTTTTGATGCGGCGGCGGATGAAGGCCTGCCGCGCGGCGTAGTGGCGGTACGAGACGTCGTTCATGTTGCTCGATGTCGCTTCGCTGTTGCCTTCGCCCGGGTCCGCCAGCCAGTGGATGGGGACGTTGCCGCCGACGGCGATCATCATGCGCAAGGCCTGGCCGTCGGCTTTGGCGTCGTCGGCCTGGATCTGCGGGCGGATGACCTGGTGTCGCTCGCTGGCGGAGTGGACGACGATGCTGCCGTCGGCGGGCGGGGCGGCGTAGCGCTTCTGCGCGTCGGGCACGTCGTCGGCGTTCTCGACGGTGACGTCGTAGTAGAACTTGCTGAGGGTGGCGTTGCGCTCGACGCGGTCTTCGAGCCAATCGGAGTAGTAGGCCAGCCAGGGCAGATCGGTGGTGTAGTCGCCGTCGCCGCGCACGGCGCCGAGGACGAGGTTGACGGCGTAGTGCCACATCGACGATTCGGTTGCTTCGGCTTCGGTGACGGCTTTCCACCAGGTCAACTCGACCTGGCCGGGGACGGTCTGTCCGAAGCCGGTGAGCTGCTCGTAGTCGTTGGCTTTCCAGGTGATGGCTTTGATCTGGATGGCGGGGATGGCGCGCAGGAAGGTCATGCCGTCGACGGGGCTGAAGTGAAAGGTGGGGAACAACTCGCCGTCGATGGTCAGGGCGTCGATCCATTGCGGGATGCGCTCGTCCATGTAGTTCAATTCGTGGTCCCAAAATTTGTCCAGCCACTTTTGGACGGTCTTGTTTTTGGAGAGCGGGCGGATACCTCGTCCCCAGACGTGATCGCGGGTGAGGTTGACGATGCGCCGGGCGAGCGGGTTGGTGCGGTAGGCGGCCAGGGCGTTGGAGAGGTCTTCGCGGCGAGTGGGCCAGGGCTTGTCGCGGGTGCGGGCGAGGGAGTCCCAGGCGGTGGACATGGCGCCTTCGGGGCCTTCAGCGAGGAAGTCGGAGAGGGTCTTGTCCAGGTCGAAGGGCAGAACAACGGATCGGGAGAATGGGGCGGATCCGGACAGGATGCGCCAGGCAAGGGATAGGCGTTTGGCGAAGCCTGCCCTGAGCGGAGTCGAAGGGGGAAGGGTGAGTGTGTGGGTCATGAGACGAGCCTGAGGAGGTGGGCGCAGGCGACGACGGAGGCGATCCAGACGAGAAGACCGATGACGACGCCGACCCAGTAGAGTCTGGAACGCCCTTTAGGGTTAGACATCAATACTTCCCCGTGCGGCGGCTCGTGATGAGGGATTCGGCTTGGACGATGGCGCCGAAGTAGTCGAGCGGCCTGGGCTGCTTGTCGAGCACAGCAACAAAGGCGGCGCTGATCAACAGGTCGTCGTGGCCGCGCGCGATCAGCCCGTCGTAGGCTGGCGTCTCGACCACACCCCAGCGCAAGCGCTGCCCGGGTCCGTCGAGCACGGTGTACTCGCAGTGCTCGGCTTCGTACCAGAACTGGCGGTATTCGGTGGAGTTGTCGTCGGCGTGGTCGAGGAAGCGACCGGTCTCGACGACGCCGATGAATTCCCAACCGAGATCGGATTTGGTCGCGGAGTTGAACTCGAACGGGATGACGCGCTCTTTCCAGCGGGCGGCGAGGAACGAAGCCAGCCCGGCGCCGATGCCGGTGGCGTCGACGACGATCCAGCGCGCGGCCCAGTGGTTAACCAGTGCGTTGATGCGCTCGTAGAGCGTGGTGTGGCGGATGCCCAGGAACAGATGGCGATCGCGCACCAGGTAGCGCGGCTGCTCGGCGTCCATGATTTCGACGAGGGTGATAGCGGTGGCGTCGCGCTTTTTGTTGGCGAGGTCGTCTCGAACAACAGAGGGGGAGAATAAAGCGGATTCGTCTTCGCCGGCAACGTCGATCAGGAGCGCGTATTGCTTGCCCGGCTCGGGCGCCCGCAGGCGGGGGTGCGTGCCGCGCATGAGGGCCTGGCGCGCAGGGGGGAACAGGCCGCCTTCGCTGTCGATTTCTTCGAGGAAGTATTGGGTCTTGATGAGCGGGTGCTGGCGCCCGAGCCGTGTGATGCGATCGGCGACGTGGGCGGCGTAGGCGGGGACGTGCTGGGCGACGATGTCGGCAGGGTAGACGAAGACGCGGCGCAGGCCGTCTTTGTTTTGGAGGCGCTGGGCGGCTTGTTTCACGTGAAAAAGGAGCGTGTTGCTCGTCCAGGCGGTGCCCCACAGGACGGTCGTGGCGTTGGTCGATGCTTTCATGGGTTCGAAGTCCTTGTCCCATTTGTCGTGCTTGATGTCCTGGGCTTCGTCGCCTTCGAGCAACAGCGAAGCGGTGGCGCCCACGACGGAGGCCTTCGGCTCGGCGCTAAAGAACATGGCGCGCGCCTCGCCGATCTCGACGATGTAGCCGCTGCGGTTGCGCACGTGGCCGGCGTGCCAGGGAGTTTTGAGGCGGTCGCGCAGGCGATGCAGCGAGTTGAGCGTCTGCGGTTTGAATGTCGGCGACGCCTTGACGATTTGGCCGCCGACGCGCTGGAAGAGGGTGAGCAGGTAGGCTTCGAGCTGCGCGCTGAGTTCGTTCTTGCCGGCCTGGCGCGACATCTCCACGACGAAGGTGAGGCCCTGGCCCTTGAGCACGGAGTCGAGAATGGCGGCGGCGGGTTCGGTCTGGTAGGTCCGGAGTTCGCGCTGCGTGACGTAGCGGGAGAAGGCGCCGATCGTGGACAGGGCGTGATAGGTGGCCGTAAACAACGGATTGGGAGAATGAACGGATGGATGCACGATCTCCTTGAAGCATGTTGCCTTTGCCCCCTAGGATTTAGCGATGCGGTCGAACAGGATGATGCCGCAGATGGCGCGGGCCGGTGTGGCGCCGTAGCGCGGGCAGAGTTGGGCCATGTCGCCGTGCCACGGGTCGTTGATGCGGTAGACGCCGGTGTCGGTGTCCTGGCCGACGATGAGGACGAAGTGCTGCTGTAGCCCGGGCTCGCTTTTGCGGGCGTCGACGTAGATGATGACGGGCGTGCGGTGCGCTAAGCGGTCGTCGATTTCTTTGAGTTCGGATTTGTGCGCCAGGCGGTTGGCGCAGTCGACGCGGTCGTCGTACTCGAGCAACGGCCACACGGCGGGAACGGCCGGCCAGTTGATGGAGTTGCGGTATTTGCCGCGAAAGCCGTTGACGACGCGCAGCGCGGCGTTGACGGTGGCCGGGGTGTGCCGGTCGGTGACGCCGAGGAGTTCGGCGTCGATGTAGTTGAGGACCATGGCCAGGGCGGTGACGGCGCAGCCGTAGTCGCCGATGCTGCCCTGGCTGAAGCCGAGTTTCTTGCGCGCCCAGACGGGGTCGCGCTGGGACAGGGCGCGGATGGCGAGGAGTTTGGTGAGCACGGATTCCTTTACGGGAGGGCAGACACGCAGGTCTGCCCCAACGTGCCGGCGCCGTAGCCGAGGTCGTAGGCGAGCATCGTGGTGAGCGCCAGGGCCACGAGCAGGCAGACGATGGCGATCAGGAGCAGGCTGTCCAACTCTTGCTCGGGGCCGGTCATAGGTGTCGCTCCGGTTCGTCGTCGGCGCTGGCCTGGAGCACGGCGATGGTGTTCTGCGCTTTGCGCAGGTCGATTTCGAGTTGCTCGACCTGGCGGGCCATGCTGACGGCGAATGCGGCCTTTTGCCCGGTTTGGGTGAGCTTCTCTTGCAGGTCGTCGATCTCTTTCTGGCGGGCGGCGAGCAGCGCGGAGAAGCCGGTGACCAGGTCGACGGTGGCGCGCGCTTCGGCCTGGCGCGCTTCGGCGCGGGTCTTGGGGCGTGCGGCGCGCACGGTGTACAGCGTTCCGGCCAGGAGAACGAGCTGGATGAGGATGGGGATGAAGGGGATGAGGTCGGGCATGGAACAGGTCAGGCGACGGCCATGGCCAGGGCGCAGGCTGCGGCCAGGATGAAGTAGACGAGCCAGTAGGTCAGGTCAGTGGTCATGGGAAGATGGGGCAAGCACGCAGGCTTGCCCTTACGGGTCGTGCTCATAGTTTGATGCCGAGTTCCTTTGACATGGCGTCGAGGGCGGCGTTGAGGGCGGCGGCCAGGCGCCGGCCTTCGCCTTCATTGGAGTGGATGTCCTGGTAGTCGCGCACCAGGCGGCCCAGCGTCGAGGCGTTCTGGCGGAAGAGGGCGAGTGCGGCGAGTTTGTGTTCGGGCGGGACCTCGGCGTCGAGCGTGTCGATGTAGTCGGTCAGCTCTTTTTGCTTGTCGTACAGCTCGACGATGATCCGTTCGAGGGAGAGGATGGGGGCCGGCGGAGGCGAGCCGGCCCCTTCCCCAGGAGGAGAAGCGGGGGCGTGGGCATCGCCCCCGATGGATTTCGGGGTGTCCCTGCGGGCGTAGTGGCCGTGTCGGCGAGCGTTGCTATTGCCGTGGGGGGCGCCCCGTGAACCACTTTTGGAATGCGAAGGCATGGACAGCCTTTCGTGGGCTGCCCATGCCCATGCTCGAATTTTAGAACGTTTGTGCAGCGGTGTCAATGCGCGTACTGAAAGTCAAACCGTTTTTAAACGTTTTTGGATACGGGGCAAACCGGGGTTGTCATGGAGTTGGAACCTGGCGGGGAAGAAGGCTCTAACAATTCAAAGCTGGGGCAAAGGGGGGAACAAAACAGCGGATAGGGAGAATGGAGCGGATGAGTGGGCGCCGGCCAAGCAGATAGGCGAGCGGGGCAGTCGGAGGGGCGCAGCTTTTCTATGCGCCCCGACGCGCCCCGCCGCCGGACCTGGCCGTGGGCAAGGCGATGGATACCCGAGGCGGCGCCGGTAGGGGGGATGCCAGCACTGCGGTTTGGGGTGTACCAGCACTACGGTTCAACTGGCGCGGGTTCAGCGACCGTGATCCGGGTGACGCCGTCTGTGCTGGCAACCGCCGCGCCTTCGACGACGATTGCCAGCATTCCGTTTTCCGTGTTGCCAGCACGCACCTTGAGGCCGGCTTGCTGGCAGTAGTTGATTGCGGATGCCAGCATGTCAAGCGCGTCGGCGGGGGTGAGTGCTGGCAGCGGCTTGCGTCTTTTTGCGGCGCGTATAAGCCGCTCTTCGTTCGGGGGGTAGTTCATTGAATTTGCCTCCGTATCTGGATTTTCTGTTTTTTCCGCTGCCGCGCCGCCACTGCCAGTATCGCCCGCGGCGGGTGACCTCGGTTCGCCAGGGCGTTTCGAGTGCTGGCAAGTGTACTGGCAAGTGTACTGGCAACTCCGATGCTGGCAACTCCGGGATTGCCAGCATCGGGATTGGGTTGGCCCCCACGGCTGGGGGGCTTATGGGTTTGGGAGCTGGCCCTGGGCCTGCGTCTGGGTTTGCGGCGGCTGGCCGTTTGGTGGTTGTTGGCTGCCATTGGCGCTTGTGACGATCGGCGTCGGCGGCAGGTGAGCGCTGTTGAGGCGCTGCGAGAAGTCCCAGGCGGCCTGTCGAGCAGCCTGGGTAATCTGGTCGCTCACATCCTGGCTCTTCGCCGCCGCGCGCAAGCGGTTGGCGTAGATGTCGATCTGGTCGGCCTCCAGTTCGGCGATCGCGTGCCGCATCTTGTGTGACTCGTCGAGCAGGAACATGATACCCCATCCGAGGACAGCCAGCATCGGCGTGGCCGGCGACCAGGAGCGCCACGTCTCGATCCACGGATCGATCGCGCCGCCGCTGGCGACCTGGTAGGCCAGTATCGAATTCATCATCAATGCGGCGATGTCCACCGCCCAAAAGATGACGCCGGCCACGAATTGCAGGCCGGGCGAGAACCACCAGTGCAGGGCGACCGGCAGCACGAGCGCGGACAGGGCGGTCACCAGCGCGCCCGCGATCGCGAGCGAGGCAAATATCCCGCTGTCGGGGAAGGCGATGCTGACCGTTTGCAGAAACATGATGTCGCCGTAGACCACGGCTCCGGCGTAGGCGAGGATGGCGCCGACAAGCGCCAGCGTTTTCAGAGAGAGCATGTTGCGGCTCATTAATCATACCTCCATACGATGTAGAACAGAATCCCGGTGATGACCAGAAGCAGCGCCGGGTTGGTCAGTGCGATCACGAGCAACGTGCCCGTGATGAGCAGATCGCTCCACTGCATTGTTTTCTCCTCCTTTGGAAACAATACCGGCTCGACGATTGATCGGCGAGCCGGCGGACTGTATAATGCGCACAGCCTGCCGCGTCGCTCGTCGGCGCGGTGGGTCAGGACCGCTCGGACGAGGGATTGTCCGGGCGGTCCGCTTGTAACAACGGATTGAGAGAATTAACGGATCAGGCGCCTCCTTTCTACTCGTCAAACTCCGCGTGCCAGCCACGCTTGGCGATCTCTTCGAGCGCGGGGGTGGTGGCGATTTCGCGCTGGATGCGGCGTGCGACCTCCTCGATAAGGCTGCGGGACGGGTCGGTGCGGTGTGGTTGATGCAGGGTCTCTTGGAGGAGGCGCAGGATCGCCCACGCCTCGAGGAAGGTGAGACGGATCTCGATGCCCGGCCCCGACTCAACCTGCGCCGCGAGATCCTTGAGTCCCTGCTCGAGGAGGTCGTCGGCCATTAGAACATCCTGGGCTGCTCGCCCACCGGCCAGGTGAGGCGGATGACTTTTTCGCCGGTCTCGGCCTCGTCGGCCATTTTCTGGGCCAGTCCAACAGCGCCCAGGCGGGCGAGCGCGCCAGCAACGGCTTTGATTTCGTCGTAGTTGGGATATCGGTCTGTACGTGCTAGTCTGAGCACGTGCAGGCCGTTGGTTTGCCTGTGCGTGATGGCCATACCTCCCAGCCAGCAGATGCCGCTGGGGGACGCGGCGATTAAGGCGGATAGGATGTTGTCGATCATGTGACAGGTTCCTTTGATGAGGGTGTGCCGCTGGCCGTTCGCGGCCAGGTGAGTTGGATGACGCGCCTCGCCGCCTGGCTGATTTTCTGCTTGCGCACCTGCATTTCGTCGATGCCCAGCTCGCGCAGGGCGTCGATGACGACGAGCACTTCTAGGCCGGAGGGAAGGGTGCCCGCGCGCGAGAGCGTGAGCGTGGCGGTGTTCTCGTCACGCGTGTACTCGGCGAGGAGGTTGCCGGGCAGGGTGGCCACGGAGAGCGGGTAGCTGCTGAACAGGTCGTTAAGCGGTTGAACAAACGGATTGGGAGAATGGGTCGGATTCATGGCTCCTCGGTCTCCTGTTTGAGCTGGCGATCGAGTTCCTCGATGCGGTATAGGGTTGTTTGGAAGTCGGCGCTCCAGGCGTTCCAGTCCTTTTCGTGGTAGCGGTCGAAGCTGGGCCGCTGTGTGTACGGCGCAGTCTCGTCGTGCTCGATCTTCCTGGCGACGAATCGGCCGACGGCGTGTATGCTCTGGCCGCGCGGGCTTTCGGCGTACGCCCACCACTTGAGAATCTGGTGCTCGATCCAGTTGGCGCTATAGTCCCGGTCAAGTTCTTGTTGCACGGCTTGCCGGGCCAGGCTGCGGTCGACACCGCCGATCTGGTTGCACAGGATCTCGGCCAGGCGCGCCAGATCGGGGTGTTCCGGGCGGGAGGTAGGTTTTTCCGACCTCCCGTCTGTTTGTGGTGGTAGTAGTGGTAGCTCTTTCTCAGAAGCTAGCTGTATAGAGCTACTACTACTACTACTACTATGCGGGAGGTAGGTTTTTCCTACCTCAGAATTAGAATCCGGTTGGAACAGGTCGCCCAGCGGCAGCTGGGCGGCCTGGGCATCCGTCAGCCGCAGGCCATAGCGGCCGGCCGGCCCGGTTCCGGCCGCCAGGCCCAGGTCGATCAAGACGCGCCGGGCCTTCTTCACGGCCTCGGCCTCGTAGCCGGTGGCGCTGACCAGGTCGCCGATTTCCCAGACAGGCTGCGCGTCGCGCAGCGCGACCATGACGACCAAACAGGCGAGTGGTGCGCCGCTGGGCCTGCTGAGCGAGCGCACCAGGTGCTTGACGTTGGCGGTGTAGTCCATAGTGTTGACTCGTGTGCTATACTATGGACAGGATTGAACGTGCCGTTTGTCGGCGAGCGTGGCAACTCTGGGGGGAGTTGCCGCGCTCTGTTTGTCGGCGTGTCATCGTTTCCTTCCTCGCGTGGTCTTTAGACCATTGCGCTTCGGCGATTTCTTCGCCGGGGCGCTTTTTTGACGCGGATTGAGAGAATGAGACGGATCAGACGGGCGTGGGCTGCGCGGTTTTCGCGCGCGCAGGCGGGGCGATGGCCTTCTGTCCAGCGCGCTGGTCGCGGGCGGCTTCGTAGTCGGCTTCGCAGTGCTTATGCACAGGCTCGGTGTCGTCGCCTGTCTCGGTGACGTAGATGCGCCAGACTTTGTCGGTGATGGGCTGGCGGCAGTTGGCACAGCGGTTCATGGGGTCTCCTTTCTGACAGGGGTAGACATGCAGGGTCCCCCCTGAGCTTGTCGAAGGGTCTGCCCTCACGGTGTGAGATTCTGCCGGGCTGCGGTCAGCGCGCGGTGGAGCAGTTGCGCGGTGTGGCCGTTGGCCAGCGCGGGCATGCCGAGCAATAGCTCGTAGGCCGCTTGGCAGGCGATGAGCATCTTGGGCGACGCGGCGAACAAATGCGCGAGCGCGTTGGTCTGCTCCTCGCTCCACATGTTGACTATGGCGATAGAACGGTTGTGCTCATCCAGCACGTCGGCCCCGAACCCGTTGCCGGGGCGCGGGGTGAGGATGAGCGATGCGAGGTTGGGCATGATTCTGAGTTTCTCCTTTCTGCGCGCATAGGCGCTGGGCGAACCAGCGCATCCAGGCGCGGTTGAGGCGGCGGTTGTGGTCGCCGCCGGCGGCTTGCCATTTGCGTAGATTCCGCGCCACGTGGCGCGGAGTTGGGGTAAGGTGAGTTCTTTCATGTGTTCCTCCTGGGTCGGCCCTGGCCCCGGCATGGGGATGCCGGGGCCACTGAGCCAACACCCATAACATCCCTGGGTCATCGGTCGCGCGGTCGCCGGCCGCTTGACGTCTGACGGTGTGAAGACGGGAGAACTAAGTTGTTCACGTTGCGCTTGACCTCCTGTAGTAGAATTGGACTGGCAGGAATCGGCGCCGTGAGGGCGGCGCGGACTCGCAATGGTAGTGAACTACCATAAAGGGTCTGCGTCGCTCTTTTGCTGAGCGACGGCGGACCAAACAACGGATAAGGAGAATGAACGGATGAAAATTGCGGAAGCGGGTGGTCTATGGTTCGCGGCGCTGCGCCGGCGGCGGCGGAGCGAGAAGACGATCGAGTGGTATGCGATGTGGCTGCGTGACCTGTCCAGGTCGCTGATGCTGGCACGCCCTTTAGGGTTCGACGACGTGGCGCATGTTTCGCTGGCGGACCTGCGGGCCTGGGTCGATGGCTTGACGGCGCGCGGTCTCAAGCCTCATTCGATTCACGGCGCGGCGCGCGCGGCGCGGGCCTTCTTCCGCTGGTGCCTGGCCGAAGGCCTGCGCGCGGACGATCCGACGCTCCGGCTGGAACGCCCCGACTTGCCCCGGCGTATCCCGAAGCCGCTGCCGGTGGATGTCGTTCAGCAGTTGATCAACGTGGCTGCTGGCTCGACACATGCAGCGCGCGACCAGGCGTTGGTGATGTTCCTGGCCGATACCGGCGTTCGGCTCGGCGAGTTGTGCGGTTTGCAGGTGGGGGACGTCGATTTAGCGGGCTGCTCGGCGGTGGTGGTGGGGAAGGGGGATCAGGAGCGGTTCGTGTTCTTCTCGGACGAAACGCGCCGGGCGCTGATGGCCTGGCTTGTCGTGCGGCCGCCTGGCGTGGGCAATCTGTTTGGCCTGGGCTATTACGCGGTCGGCGGATTGCTGCGCCGGCTGGCCGATCGCGCGTGCGTGGCGGAGCGGGTGCATCCGCACGCCTTCCGTAAGACGGCGGCGACGCGCTACGCGGAGCAACTCGACCCTCACGCGCTCATGCAGCTGTTCGGCTGGAAGCAGCTGCAAACGTCGGAGCATTACGTCTACCACAGCCGGGCGCGGCTGGCGGCGCGGGCGCGTGCGGTGCTGGAGGCGCGGCCAACTGATTAGGAATCAGTTGGCGATAGCTTGACGCCTGGTGTACAATGGGTGTATCCCACGTTGCACAACTCGAGCGGCGCGCGCCGGCTGACTGACTTCGGATCAGTAGGCTGGAGTTTCGACTACTCCCGGGGGCGCTTCCACTCCGTAATGGAGTGGCCGCGCTGTTCGGTTGTTAACGTTCCGTCCGTCTGCTTCGCCCGGCAAAGGTTCAGCAGTCGGCGGCCTGAAAGGGCCGAATGGTGCGGGGCGCGGTCAGTCTTGGGCGGACTGGCCGCGCTTCTTTTTGAGAAGCTCGATCGAGGAAGGGTCGATCAGGTAAGGCATGGTCGGCCCGCCGGGAAGCTGGCGGGCCACCAGGTCGCCGCGCCGGATCATGCGGCGGACGGTGCGGATGTGGACGCCGAGGAGTTCGGCGGTCTCGGCCGAGGTGATGGGCGCAGGCACGGCGGGCTTTTTCTTCATGTATCTCCTGTGTCCCAGTACGGACAGTGGTAGTATAAGGCCACTTTTGCAAAAGTCAAGCAGAAAAAAGTTGGAGTTTGTATGAACGATTCTCCTGCGTCCGCGTCTGATGTCTGGTTTCTCGGCCGGCTGCTGGCATTGTTCTGCGTCGGCCTGGGCCTGCTGGCCTGGGCGGCTTGGGGGGATTGGTCGGGGGTGGCGATCGGGCTGTTTGTGCTGGTGTATGCCTGGCTGATTCGGGCCGGTTTGATCCGTTGAATTCGGTGGTGGCGCTGGCGGGCGAGGTGAGAAGCGGGCGGGGGCGGGCGGCGGGGGTCGGCGGCGGGGCGCGGCTTTTGTCGTTTCGCGCCCTGGGCCGCCGTTGCCCGACGCGCCCCCGCGTCAAGTCAAAACGAGTAGGCTTCGAGTAAGATCGCCGCGCTGCGCGTAGCAAAAGGAAGCCGGCTTTTCGTTTGCCTCCGCGGCGCCCGGCTTCGCGCCGTACCTGCTTGTCTTTCTCCGGCGGCAGTCTGCAACCGCGTTCGGTTTTTGCTTTTGCGGTTTGCAGCGAAGCCGCCGGATGCGAAGCACATCAAAACAGGTTTTCCGGCGCGGCGCGGAGGCAAGCGATGCACTTCGCGCCGCGCCGGGCCTCTTCCCCGGCCTGGAGTGTTGCCAGCGCACCGAAAGCCGGCCAGGGGAGGATGCTCGACCCTGGCCGGCGGGAGTGTGTAGGCGGAATGTTAGTTGTCGTTCTGCTTGCGGATAGGCTTAAGGTCTCCGAACTCCGACAGCGCCCGATCTAGACTGTCGAATTTGCGGATCGGCGCGTGCCATTTCTGCGCGGCTTCCTCAGCCTCTTTCAGTTCGCGGGTGTAGTAGTCCTGCGAACTGGTCATCACGACATAGACGGTTTGATTAGACATCGCTTGCCTCCGGGTGGCGTTCGGCTGTTACTTCTTCGCGCGTCGCTGATTCTTCAGCACGCGCTTGATAATGTGCTTCTTGTGCGCGGCGTAGTAGCGGCGGTTTTCCGCTTTCCGGGCGCACGTCTCGCTACAGTACTTGACCTGTACCTCCGCGCCGGCCTGTGCGCCGGGCTGCACGCGGTCGGCGGGGTCGAAGTTGCGGCCGCAGACGGGGCACTTCATCTCATGCCACGCTCAGCAGTTCCGGCTCGACTTCCAGGTAGCCGTACTGCTGGCTTTTGACAATGACGGTGCCGGCGTCCGTCTCGCGGGAGTACACGTCGTCGATGACGCCGATATGCGCCTTGATGGTGTACGTCTCCTCTCGCGCCGACGTACCGATCCAGGTGGTTTTGATGCATTCGTGCTGAGCCACCTTGACGTTCATACCTTTCTTGCAATCCTGGTAGTTCATTGCTTCCTCCTGGGTGATGTGGATACTGAAATTGTAGCACGGCTTACTGCGAAAAACCTTCAGTGTGGATACTGAAACCATTTTATCACATGATTTCGTGACAAATGGAAACAGTCCACTATTCAGTTGTTGGCCGGCCGCGGCCGCGTGTGCGCCCTGGCCGGCATGAGAACAGCGGATTTCACGAATTACCCGGATCGGTCTCGGCCTGGCCTGGCTCCTCGACTTCTCCGTCTCCCGCGCCGTTCTTGGCGGGGACGATGCGGATGGGGAGGCGGTCGTTTCCGGCGACGCGCATCGGCTTGGCCTCGAGCGCGATCGTCTTGCCGACGCAGGCGCTGGCGTCGTCGCCGAACATCTGCGCGAGGGCGCGTTGGTTGGTCGGCGTGAGGATCAGGCCTTTGCTCTTGCCGACGAAGTACGCCACTGGCACTTTTTGCGCCTTGCCGCCGGGGTGGGTCTCTTCGAGCGCGATCCGCTCGATGGTGACGGTGACGCGGCGGCCGGCGAGGTGCTCGCCGCGCAGGTATTTCTCGAAGTCGCTCCATTTCATGGCTGTTTCCTTTCTCCGCGTTGGGTCGGATGCGCGGCCCCCGGTGGGTGTGGACCCGGGTTAGATCCGGTTGAGTTTTTGAGCGTGGTCGAGCACGCGCCGGCGCTGATCCTGGCTGAGGTCTGCGATCTGGGACAGGACGCGGATGGCGTGCTTGCGTACATCGTGCATTCCGAAGCTGCTCCGGCGCTGCGCAGGGATCTTGAGCGTCTTGCGCAATTCGGGAGGCAGGTCGTCGGCGTGGATGGGCATGGCTTATGCTCCTTTCTCCGCGTTGGGTCGGATGCGCGGCCCCCGTGAGTGAGAGTGTGGAGTTAGAGTTAGAGTGCCGGGCACTCGTCGAGGCGGATTTCGCCACAGTTCGAGCACACGGTATACCACAGGTCGTTATCGGCAGATTCGTATAAGCAGCGTGGTTCGGAAACGCCGCAGTTCTCGCACTCGTCCAGGTGGATTGTGCCACACGTCGGACAGGCGGCGTTCCACAGCTCGTCTAGGTCGGCCTGCTCGTAGAAGTAGCAGAGGGCGCATATCGGCCCGTCCGCTGTCTCCTCGGCGGTCTCTCTGAGCGAGTCGGTGATGCGGTCGTCGCAGTGGATGCATGTCCACATAGTTGCTCCTTTGCTTGGGTGATGATTAGCTTGCCGTGGCTGACGCGGATTTCGAGGTTGTCGCCGGTGTTAAAACCAGCACGCTCAAGCCAACGGCCGCGGATGCGGATAAAGGGCACATAGTTGGCGGCTGGCCTGGTCTCGCTGATGATGCGTGTGTCTCCGGCGCTGGCGGCTTCGGCGCGCTGGCATGGTAGGCTTGCATTATTGCATCGATACCGGCCGGGTCAGTTGTCCGTGTGAGTTGGTCAAGTGCGGTGTCGATTCGGGTCTGTTGTTCGGCGTTCACGGTTGTTTCTCCTGGATGTAGGTATGGTGATGCTCGCTCTTGCGCCATTCGGTGAGGAGCGCGGCGGCCTTACGCGCTTCCTCTTGGACAAGCTTCTCTTGCGGGTGTGGCCCCTCGCCGCTGGCGCATACGGCGGCGTAGTGCCGCGCGCGATGCGCCTGGGCGATGAAGCGGGCCAGGGGGTGATCCGGCTTCTTGTCGAGGATGCCGGCGCGCATGCAGCGGTTGAGTAGGTCGTACTCGGCCATGCTGAGGAACACGAATTCAATCATGGTGTTCCTCCGGCTCGAGTCCGTCGAGCACGCCCCACGGCTTCGCCTTACACCAGCAACGATCGCGGCCGGGCGCCTGCTCGTCGAGCAGGCCATAGCACCATCCGCAGCGGATGCCGGCGCGGGCTTCGGCGAAGAGCCGGGCGAGGATGTGGTTGACAGGCTGTGTTACAATGTTGTTGTTCACGGTTCACCTCCGGGTGGACTGGGCCCCGGCTGTCTCACCAGTCGGGGCTTTTTGTTTACGAGAGTCTCTTGAGCTTGTCCATTGCGCGTCGCTCGGCATACTCGTTGTCGTAGCGCTGCGCTTGCTCCAGTTCGCGCATGGCGGCCCGGCGATCAATCTCTTGCCATTCGGCCTGGCGGAGACGGTCTTCCATCTCGCGCGCTTGCTCTGCGGCCGATTCGGCCATGCGTGCCGCTCGCCGCTGTGCCGCGTGTGCGTGGCTCTCGATTTCCTGATACTGCCAATCGAGTGCATCGATTTCTTCACGCAGCCGGCGCACTTCGGCGACGAGTTCGCGAATCAGTGTACGGTGTGACATGTTTCTCCTGCGCGATCACGGGCGCACCGGTGGCTTGGTTCCACAACACGTTTCTACGCTCCAATCAAGGCGCGCAGCACGCTGACGGCGATCCAATGCTTGCAGCGCTGGCTTTGAGGCCAGTCGGGGCACGTGCAGCCGTGCGCGTCCACTGTGTAGGTGCCGCGCGCGTTGCTTTGGCTGCGGATGGAAAAGCGGATATCGCCGTCCGCGCCGATCGTGGCGCGAATGATGCCTGCGCGCGGATCCGCGAGATGCGCTTCGAGGATGGCACGTCCGCGCTGGATGCGCGCGACGTGGCCGGGGTAACGGGTTTCGGCGTCTTGCCACATTTGGTTCGTCATTGCAGTCTCCATTTCTGCGGACATACCGCTTGTCTTTTTCCGCCGGCAGTCTGCGACCGCGTTCTTCTTTTGCTTTTGCGGGCGCAGCGAAGCCGGCGGAATGCGTTAGCAGGATCAAAGCAGATTTTCACGCCCGGCGCGGAGGCAAGCGATGCACTTCGCGCCGCGCCGGGCGTACCCCGCACGCGGCTACAGCAAGCGCCGCGCCGAGAACCCCGGCGACCACGCCCACGCCGGCGCGCCGAACAACCCGCCGGCGACCGCCGACCACGCGCCGCCTCCGGGCAGGGCCGGGAACGCGGACGGGGACACGCCGAGCGGCACGGCGAAGACCGGCACGCCGGCCAGCACGGCCGCGGCGACGGACGACCAGGACCCGGACCCGCAGGACGGGAACGGACCCGGGCCAAACGCCCGCCGCGGCAGAGACGAGGCGGCGCACACGAGTACGCCACCCGACGCGGCGAGGAAGCGCACGAAGGCGAGGGAGCGCGCGGCCAGGCGAGGGATGAGCGGCAGAGAGAGCGGCCCGCCGGCAAGCCAGGATACCGGGGCGCCAGCGCGGACGGCAGCAGCTACGGCCGCGGGTATGCCAGGCCGGGGAAAGCCGGTGCCGGCTGAGGACCCGACGGCGAAGGCACGAGGCAGGCCACCTGCGGAGAGCGCGCCGAAAAGCGCCGCTGCATCCGCGCCGACGGCGCACCCGGATGTCACAGAGCCTTCGGCGCGCACTACCGAGGCGGCGCCGCCGTATACCCACGCGAGGCCGGCAGCGGGCAGCGAGCGCGGGCCACAAAAACCGATGGGGGAGGGGAGAGACAGAGACACGGCGCACCTTCCTTTCCGGCGGCAGTCTGCGACCGCGTCCTGCTTTTGCTTCTGCGGGCGCAGCGAAGCCGCCGGTTATAAAAGCAGATTTTCCCGCCCGGCGCGCGCGCTTTTGCTTTTCGCGCGCGCCGGGCGGCTACCGGCTAACACGCGGCGAGGAACCGCACGACGACGAGCGCTCCGCGCCGGCGCACGACGACGCCCGCGCCGCGCGCGAGAGAGAGCGCCACAGCCGCAAAACGCGGCGAGGAGAACAGCACGAGCGCCCGACACGCCGGCCCAGTGCCGGGGCAGGCAGCCGCGCCGCCGGGGCAGCCGCAGCCGCAGCGCAGAACCACGCGCCGGACAGCGAACCGCCACGAGCGAGGCAGGGAGGGCGCGAACGAGGAACGCGCTACCACGGCGACACCGGAACGGAGACGAGGCCACCGCGGCGCACGACGCCGGCGCAGACCGCCGGCAGCCGGGCCGCCCACCACGACGCGAACGGGGCGACGAAGGCCGGGCACGGGCGGCCAGGTACGGGCACGGCGACGGAGGCGCCGACAAACGACCACGCCGCCGGCGCGGCCGGGGCGCACACCGCCACCCACCCGGAGGGAGACCGGCGGGAGGGGCGCAGGAAGAAGGCGGCGCAGCCCGACGCGCGCACGCACGCAACCGAGGGCAGAGAGGACGGGAAGGGCAGAGAGACAGCAGACACGGGACACCTTACGGAGCACAGAGCAAGAGCGGCGACACAGGCCGGGGAACCCCCCGACACACAGCAGTATAGCACACAACACAAAGCAAAGTATAGGAAATAGGTACTACAACACAAAGCAAAGTATAGGAAATAGGTACTACAGCACAAAGCAACGCGCGAGGAGGGGGACACCGGCGGCGGGGAGGGGGGGGACACAAAAAAAAAAAAACAAAAAAAAAACCCCCAGGGGGGCCCCCCCCCCCCCCCCCCCCCCCCCCCGACGAGGGCGGCCCCCGCCGCCCCCGGCGAGGGGGCCCCC
>Ga0247727_10004136_pt1 | contig 31108 bp, 21 predicted proteins | sample WisWelCaveWW1625_FD_202498 | JGI IMG/M metagenome (GOLD analysis project Ga0247727, IMG submission 202498) | Biofilm microbial communities from Wishing Well Cave, Virginia, United States - WW16-25 | ecosystem: Environmental > Aquatic > Deep subsurface > Groundwater > Cave microbial mat | place... | reverse complement strand
TAGTCCCTCTTCACCTCTTTGCGTCTCCCCCCGCTCCCCTTCCGCATTGGCTCCCGCTGCCGGTAAATATCAATCATCCACACGACTAGTTATCCCTGCACACTTGGCGCTGAAGGGAGGGTGAAGAGTCGCCGTTTTCATACTAAACCAATTTCGTGGCCCAGTGTTTTTGATGGAAACCTAATGCCGAGAATCTTGTGGCTCTGTGCCCTGGCTTGCCTGCTCGCCAACGAGCAGAACACCTTGCAGGCACAAGAGACCTGGCAACTTCAGCACATCCTCGACAACGACGATTACGTTCTGGGCGTGCAGCAATCTCCCCGTTATGATGATGCGCCCCGCGATAATCGCGGGTTGGCCCTTTCCCACGATCACCGCTTTCTTTATCTCGGCTATAACAACCCCTCCCACAAACGCCTCGTGCGGAAAATTTCCCTGCACGTGAAAGACCCGGCGAATAATCGTTTGGCCGTGGTCGCGCAGCTCGATCTTCCCACGGCTTCATCGCCGGCCAAGGCGATTGCCACGGATGACCGCGGCCGGGTTTATTTGGCACGCGGGCGCGTGCTCGAAATTTACGATACGGATTTGGGCGAGCGCCTTTACACGCTCTCCGGTTTTGAAAAATGTGAAGGCGTTGCCGTCGCGCGCTTGCAAGGCAAGCTCGTGCTCTATGCTTCCGATCGTGGCCGCGGCACGCTCACGCGCTTTGAATTTTCCGAAGGCGAAGGAACCGCGCTGCTCCAAGCCTGGCAATCGGGTTGGAACGGCGAAGGCCGCATCGCAATAGCGAAGAGCCGCAGCTTGCGCGGTTTGGCCGTACACAGCGACGGCACGGTTTGGCTTGCAGATCACGAGCCCGGCAAAGTGTTTCGCGTTTACGCCGACGGCCGCGCGGTCAGCACCAACGTGCCCAGTGCGATGGACGTTGCGCTCGATGAAAAACGCGGAGAAGTTTTCGTGACGCAAGACACGTTACGCTCGATTGCCGTGCTGCGCTTGGCCGACGGCGCATTGCTGCGCACGATCACCCCGCCGTTTGCCGATTTGCAGCTTTCGCAAGAGCACGCCGGCATCGCACTGTCCGGCGTCGAGAGCATTCCCGGGCAAGCTTTGTTCGTGAGCAATGAAACCGGGCGCTCGATCACCTTGGGCGCGCAGAAAGACTCGCCCTTCAGCGATACGGACGACGACAACATTGTTTTCGGCGATGATAATGATCCCGTGCTCGTCATGAAATTTCCATTCGCGGTGGATGCCGGGCCGGATCGCGAAATTGCGCCGGGACAGGCCGCAACTTTGGGCGGCAACCCCACGGTCTCCGGCGGTTTGCCGCCGTTTCGTTACCGTTGGACGCCGTTAGAGGGTTTGAATGACAACACCCTCTCGAATCCCATTGCAAGGCCGAGCCGAACCGTTACCTACAATTTGATCGTCACGGACAAAGCCGGGAACACGGCGCAAGATCAAGTGACGATCACGGCGCCGGCTTATGTTTTTCTCGCGCGCAATTTTGTTTTTTTCGCGGGCAATGAAAACTCTGTGGGGAATATTTATGCCAACGGCCCGATCACGTTCGAGCGCGGCTTGCCGGGCATTCATCGCGGCGATCTCACCGCGGGCGGAGAGATCATATTGTATGAGCAGAATCTCATCATCGGCGATATAAAAACCCGCGGCAAAGTGGCGCTGCGCGGCAATGCCAAAGTGGATGGCGCGAAACGCGAGGGTGTCGAGGTTGCCCAAGTCGTGCTCCCGCAATTTTCGTTTCAAACCGGCGGCGCGAACGTTACGCTCACCACGGAGTCCGCGCTCCCGCCGGGTTCATATGGCAAAGTGCGCATCGCTTCCAATGTCGCAGTACACCTGCAAAACGGCGAATATTTTTTTGAACGGCTGACGGCGCAGACTTCGGCGCGAATCGTTATTGAGAACGCTTCCGCGCCGACTCATATACACGTCACCGCCGCGCTCGCATTAGGCGACAATGCCAAAGTGCAGTTGGCGCAAGTCGAGGGCGCGAGCACCACGCAAGTGCATTTCAAAGTTTTGCAAAAGGGCAATCTTGAAATCGGCAAGGGCGCGGTGTTGTTGGGCAATCTGCTTGCGCCCGAGGCGCACGTGAGTTTCGCTTCCGGCGCGCGCTTAGTGGGCAGTGTGGCCGCAGAGGCGATTACCATAGCAAAGAACGCTTCATTTTATTTTCACCCCGACAGTCCGAAACAGTTGTTCGAATTGGCGCCGGTATATTTGTCGGGAGAGGCTGCGCCCGTCAAAGCGACCGGCCGACAGGCAAGATCTCAACCGCGTGTCGAGGTCGATACTGTTGCCGTTGAGATTCCCGTGGTTGTGGATTCTGTGCGCGACACTGCACAAATCGCTCTACCGGAAGACACGCTTGTCTTCGAAGAACCCAAGTCACCACAGAGTAGCATGCTGGTGCCAATATTAGCGGGATTGATCCTTTTGGGATTGTTGGCGCTCTTGCTCTTCCTTCTGATTCGGCGCAAACGTGCGACACAAGCACTCGACTATTGGCAGGTGCAGCAAACACGCCGGTCAACCGAAAACTCTGGGGAAAATCCCGATCCCTCGAATACGCCGAAAGGTCATTGGCGCATTCGCTCGCGCCGGTAACGCGCCAGCGCAAGGCCTCAAAATGTAGCGCAGTCCCGCGGCGGGACTGCAAGCAAGATGCTTGCGCTGCCACACTAACGAGGCATGACACGCAAGGGACGTTTCGCTTTGCGCAAAAGGCGGTTAATGATTGTAAAGCTGAACTGATAAAGAGTATGCGTTCGCAGAGGCAAGTGGAAAATTCGATCGTAAAACTTCCGCTCAAGAGACCAACGATTACAGCGTCTCATCAGGAGGATACCTCGCTCATTCTCGCCCAAGGAAGAATCCCATTAACGCCCGCGGGGAGGTGTCGACGAAAACGTGCGCTGCTATTCATGACATGGATACATGACGATGCTCATTCACCGTTTGGAACAAGAACATTGGTATGCTCTGCACTGCAAAAGCCGCCACGAGCGTCAGGTAGATTATCGCCTGCGCGCAAAAGGGATTCAAACTTATTTGGCGGAATATGAAACCGTTGCGCAATGGGGCGAGCGGCGCAGAAAAGTGCAAAAGAATTTATTGCCCGGTTATGTGTTGGTGCATGCGCAAATGAGTGCGCGCACCCACTTGGAAGTTTTGCAAACGCCCAGTGTCGTCAAAATCGTGGGCAAGCCGTGGCCGCAGCTTTCGCCGATTCCGGAGGAGCAAATGGCTAGCTTGCGTTTGATGTTGGGCTCGCGCTTGCCGGTGGAAGAAACCTTGTATTGGAATTTGGGCGATCGCGTCGAAGTGCTCGCCGGTCCGCTCGCCGGTTTACGCGGTTACGTCGCAACCAACGATCAGCGCCGCAAGCGCGTCATTGTTTCGATTGACTTGTTGCGCCGCAGCGTCGCCGTCGAGGTCGAAGCGCAACTCTTGCGGCACATCGCGTCGGAAGAAGATTGGTGTGAAGCGTGAGTTTCACATTGTTTGTAGTAGACCCTTTATGGTCACTTTCTTCGAAAAACGCTTAATGAAATTTGACGACAAAATCGGTAATTGGGCTACCCTCACCATGTCATTCAGGAGGAATCCTTTTATGCACTGGGAACTGTGCCAAGCTCTAAAAAAGCTTCCTACTGAATGACATGCTAGGATGAGTGTTTTCCGAATTTGAAAATCAACTTTCATGCGACGCAACTACGAACGATCGAACGATCTCAAAACGCAATCTCCCTGTGAGGTGCGGGCATTGGCGTTGAGGAGGCGGAGCTATGCCCAAAACCGCCGTGCGCCTCTTTCCTAGAGCGCTGTCAAGCCGAAGTTTGACACTCCACTAGAGCATGCCAATGGGCTTTGCAGCCGGCTTCATTCGCACATTCAGTAGAATCACGTGAATCGAAATCCTTCGGGGAAAAAATTTACTGCGCCGCTCGTCGCGCCTTTGCCGGAAAACTTCAGCATTCGTTGCTTGGATCTTCTCGGCGCAGGCTTGGGGTTGCTCTTGGCGCTGCCGCTCGTGTTGGTGATTGCGCTGCTCATCAAGCTCGATTCGCCCGGCCCGATCATTTATAAGCAACGGCGCACGGGCTTTGATCGCCGAGGGCGGCAACGCGAGCGACGCAAAACGCCGCGTTCCTCTTCTGAAAGGCGCCAAGAAGAGTATTACGGCAAAACGTTTGGGATATATAAATTTCGCACGATGCGCCGCGAGGCCGAGCGCCGCACCGGTCCGGTGTGGGCCGTGCAAGACGATCCGCGCATCACCACCGTGGGTCGCTGGCTGCGCCAATTTCACCTTGACGAGATTCCGCAGTTTTGGAACGTGCTCAAAGGTGAAATGAGCTTGGTCGGGCCGCGTCCCGAGCGCCCGGAAATCATCGCGCGCCTCGTGTACGAAGTGCCGGAATATCGCTTGCGATTACTCGTGAAACCCGGCCTCACCGGTCCGGCGCAAATCTGCCAGGACTCTGATCACAGTATTGCAGACGTGCGGCGCAAAACCCGGCTCGACCTTTTTTACGTGACTCACGTTTCCGTGCGTTGGTATATGCGCATTCTATTTTTGACGTTGGTCAAAATTTTTTCTTCAACTCCCGCGTTAGAGGCCGAGTTTATCGTGCCCGGGCTTGGCAATCTGCGTGGCAACAACAAGGAACAGCCTCATGAGAAGCAATGACACTTTAGCGCAAAGGCTTGTGCGCTTGCTCACGTTCGGCCTGCTGTTGGCGGCCGTGAGCGTGCGCGGCCAGGAGGAGAGCAAAGCCCCGGTTCGCAACATCACCATCAAATCCGAGCCGGCGGGCGCTTTAGTCTTGTTGAGCGGGGAGCATCGTTTCGCCGGTCGCACGCCGTTCATTCTGCCCTATCATTTGGCGGGCAAATATCGCATCAGCACGAACAAACGCGGCTACGAATCTTTCCGCGCCGAGTACAACTTCAGCTCTTCCACCAAAGGCCTTTTGATGTTGAAGCTCGACGTCAGAACGGCCGGCAGCGCGGCGTTGCGTTCGTTCGTTGCGCCGGGTTGGGGCCAGTTTTATTCCGAAAGAAAAAAATGGGGCTTGCTCTGGGTCGGCGCCACGACCGGCTCATTGGCGGCATTCGTCGTGAACGAGCTGAATTATCGTGACGCGCAAAACGATCATCGCGCGGCCTTGAAGGCTTTGCAAAACGGGCCCTATTCCGCGCAGCAGAAAGACGCGTTTGATAGCGCGTTGCGCCGGGTCAATAACGCCGAAGATGATCGCAACCTCAGCCTGTATATTCTCGGCGGCGCGTGGGCGCTCAATCTGCTCGACAGCGTGATCTTCTTTCCGAATCACGCCGACAACTCTGAGCTGTTTCGGCGAGCTTCATTTGGCTTGTCACAAAGGGGAGATGCTGCGAAGCTGAATTTGAAAATTGCACTTGATAAGAGGTGAACCGATCATGAAAGCGAGAAGCGTATTGCAAGCCGGCTGGCGGCAGTTTTTTCACTCATGTGAAGAAATGAAAGCGGGTGCGAATTTAATGATTCCCCCCTTGAGGGGAGTATCAATGGCATCATCGAAGAATTTGAATAAAGTCGCTACGAGAGAGAACACTCCCCTAACCCCCCTCAAGGGGGGAATTGTGAAGATGCTGCTCTTCGTCGTGCTCTGGGTTACCGTCTCGTGCAGCACATATAATCCCACCGGCACAGGCGACATTTTAGTCGCGCCCACACAGATCACGATCAAGCTGGGCGCCGGCGCCGTTGAGTTGGCGTGGCAATTCAGCGGCGACCTCACGAAGGTGAAAGAGTTCCGCGTGTATCGCCGCAGCGCGAGTGACGTGGCCTTTCGTCGCATTGCTTCGGTCTCGGCCACGACGCAAAGCTATCGCGATTCCGCTTTAACGATCGGCGCGCTGTATCAATACCAAATCGCCGCGGTCAACAACAAATCGAACGTCGAAGGTGAGCATTCTGAAAGCGTGACCGTCACGCCCGTGGCCTCCGTCTTCGGGGTGCAAATCGCCGCTGGCGCGAAATTCACCAACCGCCGTTTGGTGTCCCTCACTTTCAACGTGCCGGATAACACCGCGTCGATGATGCTCTCCAACAAAGCCGCCTTCACTGGCGTGGTGAAGTGGGAGCCTTTCAGCAACAGCAAAACGTGGGAGCTGACGCCGGGCGATAGCCCAAAATCGGTTTTCGCAAAATTTCGCTCCGGCGCCAACGTTGAAAGCGAGCCGGTGAGCGACGACATCATTCTCGATACCGTGGCTTTCATTCAGAGCATTACGCACGACGGCGTAGGCCGCGCTCTTAACCCGGGCGGCACCCTGAACATTCGTTTGGTAACATCCCCTCGTGACTCCTTGGGCAACGCGACCGTCGATCTCATCGACAAAGTCAACGACCCCAATGGGGGGGACACGAATATTCGGCTCTTTGAGAGTGACACCATCGGCGTGTATAAATTGGCTTATCGCATTCGCCCGGATATCGAGTTCGAGCAAGCTTTTGTTTACGGCAACTTCACGGACGCGGCCGCGAATCCAGCGCCGCAACGCGTTTCGCTCACGAGCTTCACCGTGCAATTGCCGCCCAAAGCTGTCACGCTCTTCAATCCCGTGCCCGATTCTGCCTCTACCGCCTTGAAGCTGACGTGGACCGCCAACAATGAAAAAGATTTTGCGAATTATCAGGTTTTTCGTTCCACCACTTCGCCGGTGGATAGCACGGGTAAATCAACACCGCTGGCGATCATCAACGACAGCGACGCCACCACGTATCGCGACGCGGCCGTCACGCCGGGCACGACTTATTTTTATCGCGTGCTCGTTTTCGATCGCTCCGGTCGCTTCGCCTTCAGCAACCAAGTGCGGGGAAAATTATAAAAGCCCACACTTTACACCTTACACTTTACACTTCTGTGTAACGTGTAAGGTGTAAAGTGTTAAAGCGGAGATTCATTCGATGTCGCCTGAATCAAAATTCGGGTTGTTCCTTTGGACGTGGAAAGAAGCCTTGAAGGCCGCGCGCAAACCGGTTGTGCTCTTGCCGTTTTTCATCTACGCACTGGCGCAAACCCTGATCGTCGCGGGCTTGATCTTTTTCATGTACCCGCCTTTTTCGTTCGTCTTCGTGCCCCTGCAGCGCGTGCTGGGCGGCGAGATGGCGCTGCACTATCCCAACTATTTTCTCAGCCTGCCGCAAGCATTCGATAAAGTCAACTTCGTGCTCAGCGGCATTCTCGGCATCGGCGTCATCGGGCTTGCGACTTTAATGTTTGCCGCCGGCGCACGGCCCATGCCGCTCGGTGAAAGAATCAAAATCGTCGGCGGCCGCTACGGTCATCTCTTCGGCGCGTGGATTGTGGAAACCGCGCTGTCATTGGCGGTGCTCTATGGCTTCGCGCATCTCGCCGCGCGCGTGCCGGAATGGGGCATTTACGTCACTGCCGCGCGCGTGTTGTTCGTGATTTTAGTGAGCACGCTCTGCGCTTTCACTGCGGCGCTGATCATGCTCGAACGGCAAAGCTTTGCGCGCGCGCTCGCCGGAAGCTTGAAACTCTTTACAAGCCACGGCGTGGTCGCGTTTTTTTTGATCGGACTTCCGAGCTTGCTGCAGCTTCCCGTCCAGTTCGTGCTCTCTAAAAGTGCGGTGATCGTTCACAAGCTCAATCCCGAAATCATCGCTGTGGTCGTGCTCGCGGGCATCGTCGCCGGCATGCTGGCGAATTACTTCGTCATCGGCACGATCACGAGTCTTTATCGCATGATTGCGTTTGAAGCGAAAAACAATCCGCAACCGCAAGCCGCGCCCAATCGCCGCGCCGCAGTGCGCTCGTGAGCAAAAAAATTTTGATAACTTTACACGTTACACCTTACACGTGTAAAGTGTAACGTGTAAGGTGTTCATGAAGTGGACGTCATTCAATAATATGCTTCGTCTTTTCCTTCTCATTAGCGCGCTCGCATTGAGTGTTCTGTTGTCCGCATGCGGAGCCGACCAAAACTTGGTGCGGCAGGTGGAAATCGAAAAGCGTTATTTCGGCGCGCAAAAAATTTTAGAGAAGATTTACATCAACCCCAACATCGCGGACGAGAACGACTTCAAGCTTGCCATCGCACAATTTCACGAAGTCGTGCAAGGCGCGAGCACGTTGCCGCCTTCTGAAGTGCTCGACTCCGTGATCAAAGGCAGTTTGGCGCGCATCGGCCAGCTCGAGCTTGCGCGCGATAACGTCGATGCCGCAGTGGCCGCTTATCAGGAAATCGTCAAGCGTTTTCCGCAGGACGACGAGATCACGGTTTCGGCGCGGCTCACCATCGGGCTTTTGCACGAGCGCACGCTGCAATATAACGACGCCATCGCCGCCTATTCGCTCGTGCTGCCGAGCCTTTCTTCGCGCATCGCGCCGCAAGATCCTGAAATGTATTTGCTGTCGATTCCGTTTCACTTCGCGCGGCTGCACAAATACAATCCGCATGAGGCGGAGCGCGTCGAAGCCTATCGCCGCGCGCAAGAGTGTTATCAAACCATCATCGCAAAATTTCCAAACTCTAAAGCGGGCATGACCGCGGTTTCATACCTTGCCGCGTTAATGGCCGATCAGGAGCAATGGCAAAAGCTTGATGGTTTATTGCACCAACAAATTGCCAAACACGCGAACACGCCGGAGCTGCCGCATTTTATCTATACGCGCGCCATGACGCTGCACGAGCGTTTGGGCGAAACGGCGCGCGCGCGCGCGCTGCTCGAGGAATTGCTCAAGCAGTATCCGAATCATGACGTTGCGCCGCAAGCACGTTTTGAGATTGCACGCATGATCTTGGCGCAAAATCAAAACGAGGCAGGACGGCAAATACTCAAAGAAGTGATCAAGAACAGCGCGAACAACCCCGGCTTGGCCGCGCGCGCGCAGGAAGAGATCGCCATGAGCTATGAGCGCGAGGGCCAATGGGTGCAAGCGTTGAACGAGTACCGCTGGCTCGCGAAACAATATGAAACGCTGCCGCCCGCGCTGAATGCGCTGTTGCGCGTGGCTTATCATTACACCAACGCGAACAACCAGCAGCTCGCGCAGCATGCTTACGACGACGCCATCGCTTATTATCAAGGCTTGATCAACAAATATCCGCGCTCCGTGCTGGCCGCCCTCGCGCAGGAGCACATCGCCAATTGCTTCATCGCGCAGAAACGCTGGGATGAAGCCGCCGCGGCCGCCTCCGGCATCGAAAATATTTTGGACTCGGCCGTCGGCAAAGTGAGCAGCTACATGTTGCTCGGCAACATCTACGAATCCTCCGGCCAAAACGAGCGCGCCATCAAAATCTACAATGAGTTCATTCAACGCTACCCGCAGCATCCGTTGGCGCATATGCTTAAACAAAAGGTGCTGGAGTTGACAAATTCCTAGTATTCATCGCAAAGCTCGATAACATGTCATTCAGAAGGAATCTTTTTAAGCGCTGGGAATGAAGCTCATTAGTCTTGTCCCAAGCGCATGAAAAGATTCTTCCAGAATGACAACTTGAGAGGTGTTGTCGATTTAATGTTGTCGTGTTGATTCATACGCAATGTTCGGCCTATTTCTAGGCGCAACGCTTTTCGCCGGCTCCGCTGGATTGCTGCTCTTCGGCGTTTTGCTGAGGCGCATCAAAGTCGAGCGTTACTTTGTTGCGCTCGCGCTGGCGCTCTTGTTCTTTGAAATTTTCAACGCCACCGCTTTCGCCGCGATTTTATTTTTGCACTCGCCGTGGCAAAGTTTCTTCGCGCAGAGTTTGGGTTATCTGTTCGTGCTCACGCTGCCGCTCGGCATATGGGCCGCGCAACCGCTCATCATCGCGTCGCGCACGCGCACGTTGCTGAAGCTTGTGATGCTGGGCTTGGGCCTCGCCTTCGGCGCAATGCACGCGAAGAGCGGCTTGCTGCAAATTTGGGGAACGCCGGAGATCGGTTTCATGCTCGTGCTCACGAATCACGGCAAATTGTTTTTTGCTGCGAGCATTGTGGGCCTCGTGCTTTTGCTCAGCAAATTCGAGCCGTTCGCGCAAGCATTAGCATGGCGCGCGGGAAAACGCAGCGGGTTGATCAACGGCACGTTCTTCTTGTTCATGCTCTCGCTCATCATGTGTTGCAGCGTCAGCTTGATCTACAGCCGCGTCGATCACGTGTTGTGGCTTGCGAGCCAACTCAGTTTCGGATTGCTGTGCCTGTTGCTCTTCTTCGCGCTCAGAAGTGCGCAGCCGCAGCTACCTGCAACGAGCCTTCCTACGATTCGCGTCTCGCGGCTGTTGTCATCAAGCGTGTTGATATATGCGGGCGCGTATTGTCTCGCGTTCGGAGTGCTCGTGAAACTTGCGCTGGCGTTGGGCGGCAGTTGGCATCTCTTCGTGTCGTTTTTCGCCGCGCTCGGCGCGGTGGTGCTCGCGCTCGTGCTGCTCACGGAAAATTCACTGCACCAACGTTGGACGCGCTTTGTTGATCGTCATTGGCGCGCGGAGAGTTATGACTTTCGCCACGAGTTGCATCGGCTCACCGAAAAGATTGCAGCCGCAACCGATCAAAATGAATTGGTGAGAGCGTTCGGCGCAGGGCTGCAAGAAATTTTTGCGAGCACGCATTGCTGTTTGTGGGTGAAAGAAGAAAACGCCGCATGCTTCACTGCTTTTCAGTTTGATGAAAAGCTCGAAACCCAAACCGAGCCGTTCGCACTTTCGGCCAAACAAATAGCGTGGCTTGAGCGCATAGAAGAATGTTTTTCGCCGAAACAGTTTCTTGCTTTAGAAGAACAACCCGCAACGAATACGGCGCTGCTACAAAGCTGCGCTTGCATGACGGCATTGCACGTAGGCCGCAACGTCATCGGCCTGCTCGGCCTCGGCCCAAAACGCAACGGCGAGACCTATCGCGAAGAAGATCGGCAGCTTTTGGATTTGCTTGCCAATGCCGTGAGCCTGGCGTTGCATGAAGCGTATTTGCGGCAACGCGTGCTCGCCGCGAAACAGAGCGAATCGATTTATCGCATCGCCGCGTTTATCGCGCACGATCTTCGACATGCAGTCGGCTCACTCACGTTGCTGGCGCACAATGCCAAAGCGCATTTAGACAAGCCTGAGTTTCGCGCGGATTTTCTCGCTTCGCTCAGTCGTGTCTCGCAAGAGATGCACACGCTGATGCAGCGTTTGTCCGCCGTAAACACCGGCGGCGAATCCACGCAATTCGCGGAGTGCGACGCGACGCAACTCATCAACGAAATCGTGGCCGACGCGCAAATCGCGCCACCGATTGTTTTGGAGATGAAGCTCGAGCCGCTGCCGCTTGTTCGATGGGATAAAGAGCAAATCCGCGTCGTGTTGCGCAACTTGTTGGTCAATGCGCGCGAAGCCATGCCGAACGGCGGCACGCTGAGTATTCACGCACGCAGTGATGACTCGCACGTGCGCATCGTTGTGTGCGATGAAGGTGTGGGCATGTCACCGGAGTTCATGCAGCATCGCCTCTTTCGCCCGAATCAAACCACGAAAACGAAAGGCCTCGGCATCGGCCTCTATCAATCGCGAGAGATCGTGCATGCGCATCGCGGCGAGATTTATGTGCAGAGCGAGATCGGGAAGGAGACGAGGTTCGAAGTGGTGTTGCCGTGCAGTCCCGGGCTAATATCGCAACATTAAATTCGCGGCCCATCAACATGTCATTCTGGAAGAAACTTCCCTCGCACTCGGCACAATCATCAAAACAAGGTTTGGCTCCGAGCGCTAGGGAAGGTTCTTACAGAATGACAACTGATTAAGGGCGTTCATCAACAATCACGATGCCGGAAGCCATCAACCAAAACCCCAAGCTCCTCATTGCCGATGACGACGAAGTGCTCTGCGGGCAGATGCGATGGGCTTTGGCGGAGCAATATGAAGTGGTCACGGCGCATACGCCGGCGCAAGCGCTTGCGGCTTACGCGCAGCATCGCCCGGATTTGGTGTTGCTCGATTTGAATTACAACCAAGCCGCCACGCCGGAAAACGCGGGCTTGGAATTGATCGAAAAAATTTTGGCGCAAGCGCAGCCGGTGAAAATCATCGTGGTGACCGGCAATCAAGAAAGAGAAACGGCGCGCTTGGCGTTGCGCGCGGGCGCGCACGATCATTTGCTCAAGCCCATCAATCTCGATGAGTTGAAAGTTTTGTTGCGCCGCGCGAGCACGGTGGTGCAGCTTGAAAAAGAAAACAGCGCCGTGTGGGAAAGCGCAGCGTGGGCGGAAGCGGAAAAGACTTTGTTGGGCCGTTCGCCGGAGATGCGCGTCGTCATTCAAACCGTGAAAAAAGTCAGCCGCACCGATGCGGCGCTGCTCATCACCGGAGAGAGCGGCACGGGCAAAGAGCTGATCGCGCGTTTGGTTCATCAACTCAGTCCGCGCAATGCGCAGCCGTTCGCGGCGATCAACTGCGGCGCGATTCCTGAAAATTTATTAGAGAGCGAGTTGTTCGGCCATGAGAAGGGCGCGTTCACGGGCGCGACAACGACGCGCAAAGGCAAGTTCGAAGCCGGAAATCACGGGACGATTTTTTTAGATGAGATCGGCGAACTGCCGTCGAGTTTGCAAGTGAAGTTGTTGCGCTTCTTGCAGAATCACGTGATCGAGCGCGTGGGCGGTTCAGCGCCGATTGCGTTGAACGTGCGCATGCTCGCGGCCACGAATCGCGATTTGGAAAAAGAAATCGCGCAGGGGCGCTTTCGCGAAGACTTGTATTATCGCTTGAACGTGATTCAAATACACGTGCCGCCCTTGCGCCGGCGCGGCGAAGATTTGGATTTGCTCGCGCAGCATTTTCTCAAAACGTTCGCAGCGGAGTATCAAAAGCAATTGCGCGGCTTCTCGCCGCAAGCGCTCAAAATGCTGCGCGAGTATCATTGGCCCGGCAACGTGCGCGAGTTGGAAAATAAGATTCGCAAAGCCGTGCTGCTCGCGCATCATCACGTGATTTTGCCCGAAGATCTCGAACTCGCTCCGAAGTCGGGCGCGCGCCGTAATTCATTGCGCGAGTCTCTTGCTTCGCTCGAGCGCGAGATGCTCGTCGCAGCTTTGCGCCGTCACGCCGGCGTGATCACAAACGTCGCGGACGAGCTTGAGCTTAACCGCGTGACGCTTTATGATTTGCTGAAGAAGCATAACCTCGATCATCAACAATTCAAAGTTCATTCAAAAGGTAAACAGCCATGAACAAACGGATGGTCTTTCGCGGGATTTGCCTGGCGCTGATGCTCGCGAGTTTTCCGCAAGCGGGCTTGGCGCAAAGTGAAGGAGAGCGACAAGAGTACGTGATCGGCGTGGGCGATTTGCTCTCGGTCAAATTCTGGCAAAGGCCGGAGCTTGACACGGAAGCGCGCGTCACCTCGGCCGGCAAGATCGATCTGCCGCTCATCGGCGCGATTCCCGCTGCGGGCTTGACCGTGAGCCGATTGCGTCAAGACATCGTGAGCCGCATTTCGCTTTTGGATATTCGCATCACGCAAGCCTCGGTCGTTGTGCGCGAGTTTGGCAGCAAGGTGGTTTACGTGACGGGCGGCGTGCTCACGCCCGGCAAGCTGAAATTCGAAACCATTCCGAACCTTTGGCAAATCATTTTAGAGGCGGGCGGGCCGCAGCCGTATGCCGTGTTGAGCGACGTGACCATCGTGCGCGGCGCCGGACCGGATGCGGGCCGCACCATTCGCGTGGATCTCACCAGCGTGATCGAGCGCGGCGAAATTTCTTCTTTGCCGCCCGTGTATCCGGGCGATAATGTGAATGTGCCCGGCGCTCCCACGGTTCCAGGCATGGAAGGCGCGAGCACATTGCCCATGGCCGCGACCAAAGGCACGGTCGTACACGTCATCGGTCAAGTCGCGAAGCCCGGCGTGTTCGAATTGGAAAAAGACATGGACGTGTTCGATGCCATCGTGCGCGCGGGCGGCCCGACGGAAGCCGCAAACTTGAAAGACGTGCGGCTCTATTTTCACGGCCAACACCAAGCGGAAGTCGCGCTCATCGACATGGAAAAATATTTGAAGCGGCCCTCGCCGCATCCGCTCAAGCTGCACGAGGGCGACGCGGTCTACGTGCCGCGCCGCCGCGAAATGCCGCGCTTCTTATCCGAAGGCATCAGAATATTTCTCGCGTCCTCCGCGAGCTTCATCGTCGTGCAGCTTGTTAGAAATTAATGATCGGCGTTCAAATAACTTCTCCATATCCCAACCGCAAATCAACGCTAATAAGCGCGAATTTTTTATTAGCGAAGCTTCGCGTTTATTCGTGGTTGCGGTTTCGGAGAAGTGAGTAAGTTATTCAAACGGCCTTCTAAAAAACTTATGAAAGCTCCCGAGCAAAACGGCCAACCTGACGCGGAGCAATTGCTCGCGCTGTTCAATCAAAAACGCGAGTTTGATTGGCGGCAGTATTGGACTATTCTATGGCGCCGCAAATGGTGGGTGCTCGTGCCGGCGCTGCTCCTCACCAGCGCGAGCGCGGGCGTGGCCTTCATGTACATTCGCCCGATCTACGAGGCCTCGGCCACGATTCAAGTTTTGCCGAGCCGTTTGCAACGCTCGATGCGCGAAGTGACGCCCGGCGTTTCGAACGCCGTGGACTATCGCGAGCTGCAAAAGAAAATTCTCAACACGCCGAATTTGCTGCAACTCATTCAACGTTTGGAGCTGGGCAAAGACGAGTTGGCAAATGAAGAGGCCAAAGCTCTGCACGCCAAAGCGAAGTGGCTGCCTTATGATCAAGTGCTCGAACGGGTGCTGCTCAACATGCTGCGCGACAACCTTGCGGTGCAAATGAATCCCGGCGCGCAATTGTTTCAAATCACCGCGCGCAACGAGGCGCCGCGTATGGCGTATCGTTTGGTGAAATCGTTGACGGATATTTTCATCGATGAATCCAAAAAGAACGAGCTGCGCGGCATTCGCGGGGTGATGGAGTTCAGCAACGAGCAGCTCGAAATCTATAAGCAAAAAGTCGAAGAGACCGAGCGCAAGCTGCAAGGCTTGCAAGAACGGCAAGCTTCAACACAGGTGCAAAAGATCGGGTTGGACGCCAACAGCGTCGTGCAATTGCGGCAAATCCTGAGCACGAGCGAAAGCGCCATTGCCGAGCGGCAACGCAAGCTCGCGGATTTGCAAAGCCGGTTGCGTTTGCCCAGCATCGACTTGATGTGGGAGCGCGACGCGCGGCTGCAGCAAGTGAAGGCCAAGATCGAAGCCAAGATGTCGGATTTTAAAAAGAGCGCGATTGTCACGGGCTTGCGGAACGAATCCGAAATGACGCTCGATAGTGAAGTGAATGCGCTGCGGCAGGAATATCACGGCGTGTTGAGCGAGGCCATGCCGCGCGCGTTTCCCACATTGGCGGAGGAGCTGCAAGGCGTGATGATCGAATATCAATTGGGGCAGATCGATCTTTACATTTTGCGCGCGCGTGAGCAGGCCGCGAATGATTTGCTGAAACGCTACACGCAAATGAGCACGGCCGCGCCCGCGGATGAAATCGAGCTACGGCGTTTGGAGGCGGAGTTGCAACAGAACCGCCGGATTTATGAAGTGTTTTTGGAGCAATCGCGCGGCTCGCAAATCGAAGAAGCATTGCAAAACAGCGACGCGGATTTCAAGTATAGCGTGATCGAAGCGGCGAGCATGCCGGTGGAACCGATGGGCGGCAGCAAACGCGCTTTCGTGGCCGGCGCGTTCGGCGTCAGTTTGATTTTGGGATTGAGTTTGGTGGTCGTGCTCGAGCTTTCCGATCAATCCATCCGGAACGTGAAAGACGTGGAGCAGATGTTGGGGGCGCCAGTGTGGGGCGTCATTCCCAGAATCGGCGTGTCGTTTCAAATGTGGCAGCAGAGCCTCGAACAAATTTATAAAGAGGGTGAGCGCGCCCCGGCAGAGAGAGCCGTGCGCAATACGAAAGCTGCGACGGCAACCAACGTGAAAGCGACCGCTGCTCCAAGCGCTGCGAATCCGCAAGTTGCCGGACGCGTGACCAGCGTAAAAACTTCCAAACAGGAATTTCAAATCCGTTCGGGCAACCCGCCGAAAGTCGTCAAACGCGCGACGCCGGGGAATGCGCAGCCGGAGGCCTCCCCGGAAAAGAAACGCGCAGCGAATCCGGCGTCCACAACGGAACAAGTTTTCATTCCGAAATCTCCACAAACGGAAAAGAAGTCCGCAGAGAACACTTCGGAAGAACCGCCAATCTCTCCCAACGGCGTGGATAAAACGCCGGGTGAGCCTTCAAGTGGGTCGGATGAATGGATCGTTTAAACGGGCAAAAAATTTCATGAGCAATCCCAAGCCGCGCGCAACGCAAAACAAAAATAATTACGGCTATTACGAAGAAACGCCCGAAGCCACGGCGTTCAAGCGCCTCTACAATAAATTGCAAAAGCAATACGATGAACGAGGCATGCGCGTGTTCATGACCACCAGCTCCAACACCGGCGAAGGCAAGAGCACCACGACCGCGTTTTTGGCCACGGCCAGCGCGCGTTATCGCCAAACCGATACCGTGTTGGTCGATTGCGATCTGCGCCGCCCCGTGGTTCATAAACTCTACAACCTGCCGAACGAAGGCGGCGTGGCCGACATTCTCACGCGCGGCGTCAGCATCAGATCCGTGCTCAAGTCCTCGGTGATTCCGAATTTGAACATCATCACTTCCGGTATTGCGGAGCGCAGCCCGGCGGATTTGTTTTCTTCGGAGCGTTTGCGCTTGTTGATCGAACGTTTGCGGGCCGCGTTTCAAATCGTGTTGCTCGATGCGCCGCCCATCATTCCGGTGAGCGATTCGTTGCTGCTCAGCAACGTGGTGGAAGGCATTCTCTTCGTGTGCAAAGCCGGCGTCACGCAAAAGCGCGTGGCGCAGCATGCGTTGGAGTTGTTGGAAGACAACCGCAAGAAGCTGCTCGGCGTCATCATCAACAACATGAAGGGCCTGCTGCCTTATTATTACGACTACCGCTATTACGATTACAAGTACTACAGCTACGCGAACTATGAGCTGGAGTGAGAAGACGAGACTAGGACTGTGACTAGACATGGAACATTGTTTAGCGTCGCGGACGCGCCTCTCTCAGAGAAGCCGGTTTTTTTCTCGCGCGAGGCAGGCACGAGCATGATGCAAGTCAAAAAGCTTTCACCTCAAGACGAAGCGCGTTGGGATCGTTTCGTCGATCATGACGAAGCGGGGACGCTCTTTCACAAAACGGCATGGCAGCGCATCGTCGAGGCGACGTTCGGCTATCGCTCGCACTATCTTTTCGCCGAGCGCGATCATAAAATTTGCGGCGTGCTGCCGCTCTTTCACGTGCGCTCGTGGTTTGCCGGCAACGCCGTGATCTCGACGCCCTTCGCGGTTTACGGCGGCATTCTCGCGGAGGAGGAAGAAGCCGAACAAGTTTTGCTCGATGCCGGCCACGCGTATGCGCGCGAGCAGGGGGCGACGTATGTGGAGCTGCGCCAACGTTTCGCCAGCCTCAACCCGGAATTGCAAACGCGCGAAGATCTCTACTGCACCTTCATCAAGCCGATTCATGCGCAGGCGGAGCAAACCTTCAACGAGTTGCCGCGCGAGGCGCGACGCATGGTGCGCAAAGGCGAAAAATTCGGGCTGGTCGCCAAATTCGACAACGGACGCTTGCGCGATTTTTATGATATCTACGCCAACTCGGTGCGCTCCTTGGGCACGCCGGTTTTTCCGCGCACCCTGTTTGAAAATTGCTTGCGTGAATTTAAAAACACCGCAGACATTTTATTGATCTATCACGAAAACGAGCCGATCGCTGGCGTGCTGTCGTTTTATTATCGTGATACCATTCTGCCGTATTACGGCGGCTCATTGCCGGATAAAAATCATCTCGCGCCGAACAATTTCATGTATTGGGCGCTCATGAAAAGCGCGGGCGAGCGCGGCTATAAATTTTTCGATTTCGGGCGCAGCAAGAACAGCACGGGCGCGTTTCACTTCAAGCGCCACATGGGTTTCGAGCAGACGCCATTGCCGTATCAATATCAAATGATGAACGGCGCGCCTTTGCCCAACAACAATCCCACCAATCCCAAGTTTCAACTGGCCATCAAAATGTGGCAACACCTGCCGCTCGGGCTGACGAAAGTTTTAGGCCCGCACTTGGTCAAGCAGTTTCCGTGAAGCATTCACTACTTTAAGTTCTCGTCACCTCCTCTCCTTGTCATTCTGAAAGAACCTTCCCTAGCACTGGATACAAATCTCAAAACAAGTTGCGTCTCAAGCACTAGGGAAGACCCCGCCACGGCGGGATGACACCGAGGAGTGTGATCACACATTTTTCCACCGTAGTTTTCAAATAACACTTGGACCCATTGGCCTCGCAGGCTTTTTATATCGTCGGCGGCAAGCTCAAACCCGATGTGATCGGACAGCCGGAATGGACGCACTACGAAAAAGCCCTCGTCGTAAAGGGCGCAGCCGCTTCGTCTCGTCTTGAAGTTCTATTGGAATATCTCACGCCGTCTTCGGTATGCGCTGCCGAGAGCAACCCTTCGATTCTATTCAAAGCCGCAACCTTGCACGAGCAGGAATTTTTTCTCTGCACGCAAACCGAAGCGCTGATCTATCGCCTGCCGGATTTTCAACAGACACATTATTGCTCGCTGCCGTGCTTTAATGATCTGCATCACGTGCGCCCCACGCCTGCGGGAACGCTGCTCGTTGCCGTCACGGGTTTAGATTTAATCATCGAAACGACGCGCGAAGGAAAAGTTTTGCGCGAGTGGAACGTACACGAACAAGAAACCTGGCAACGCTTTTCGCGCGCCGAAGATTATCGCAAAGTCGTTTCCACCAAGCCGCACCTCGCGCATCCCAACTACGTCTTTGTTCATGATGAAGAAATTTGGGCCACGCGCTTCGAACAACGCGACGCCGTGTGTTTGACGCATCCCGAACGCCGCATCGACATCGGCATCGGCGGTCCGCATGACGGCATCGTGCATCAGCAACACGTTTACTTCACGACTGTGAACGGGCACATCGTGAAAGCGGATTTGGCGAGCGGCAACGTGGTTCAGACTTTCGATCTCAATCAAATCTCCGGCGTGCAAGGGCCATTGGGTTGGTGCCGCGGCTTGCACGTGGTTGATGAAAACCACGTCATCGTCGGATTCTCGCGCTTGCGTCCAACGAAGTTCCGCGAAAATTTGGCGTGGGTGAAACGTTGGACCAAAGCCGGTCTCGGTATCGCTGAGTCGGTGACTTCCAAACCGACGCGCATTGCTTTGTACAATCTCAAAAGCGGCCGCTTGCTGTGGGAGATGAACGTCGAAGAGGCGGGCATGAATGCCGTGTTTTCGATTCATCCTCAACATTCCCCACTTGAGGGGGGCCCGGGGGGTGTTGCTCAGGGTTCATGCACGAGTAGCTCGCGCTTGCAACAAATTGTCGCTCGCAATAACACCCCCCTTACCCCCCTCAAGGGGGGAATTTCTCCGGCATGAAGATTCTTTTTCTCGCACACCGCATTCCCTATCCGCCGGACAAGGGCGACAAGATTCGCTCGTATCAAGTGTTCAAACACCTCGCCGCGCGCCATGAAGTTCATCTTGCTTGTTTGATCGACAGCAAGCGCGATTTGCGGGCCGCGCAAGAGTTTCGCGGCGCGCTTTCCAATCTTATTTATGAAGAGTTGCAGCCGTTGCCGCAGCGCGCGCGCATGATCAAGTCGCTCTTCAATCGCAAACCGTTGACGGTTTCATATTTTTATTTGCCGCGCTTGCAAGCACGACTCGAAGCGTTGGCTGCGCGTGAAAATTTCGATGCGCTCTTTGTCTATTCCTCCACGATGGCGGAATATGTGCGTGATCTCAAAATTCCCAAACGCATCATGGACTTTTGCGATCTCGACTCGCAAAAATTCAAGCAGTACGTTGACGTGAGCACGCAGCCGCTTTCATGGTTGTATCGTTTCGAAGGCGGCCGCCTTGCCGAATACGAACGCGAAGTCGCGCAGTATTTTGATCACGTGCTCTTCATCGGCCCGGCCGAACAACGTTTGTTCGAAGCGAATGGCGGCGGCCGCAACACTGCGCTCATGAGCAACGGCGTTGACTTTTCGCGCTATTATGGCGAGGAGTTGCCGCCAATGCCTTCTGAAAATTCCCTCCTTGATGGGGGTGTCGTTCGCAACGACGATGTCGCGTGCAACACTTCCTCTAACCTGTCATTCAGTAGGAATCTTTTTACTCACTGGGAAGAAACTCATGCGCGGGAGAGTAATGCGAGTGCTGAAAAGGTTCCCTTCTGGATGACAGCCTCGGGAGGCGCGCAGAACACCCCCCTAGCCCCCCTCAAGGGGGGAATCACTGTCCGCCCGTATTTGGCCTTCACCGGCGCGATGGATTATTTGCCGAACGTCGATGCCGCGCATTGGTGCGCGCGAGAAATTTTTCCCAAGCTCAAAGCGATTTTGCCTAAGCTGGAATTTTACATCATTGGCGGCAATCCCGCGCGCAAAATTCGCAAGCTGCACGATCCTGCGAGCGGGATTTTCGTGACAGGTTATCTTCCCGATTTGCGGCCGCGACTCACCGGCGCGCGTGTGTTCGTCGCGCCCATGCGCATCGCGCGCGGCATGCAAACAAAAATTTTGGAGGCGATTGCCTGCGGTGTTCCGGTGGTAACAAGCGCGAATGCCGCGTCCGGCATCGGCGCCCGCGCAGAGGAAGAAGTTTTTATCGCTGATACCGCTTCCGAATATGCCCGCCAAACTTTGCGCTTGTTGCTCAATCCGGAAGAGCATGCGCGCTTGCGCCGCCAAGCTTTCGCTTTCTTGCGCGCAAATTTTGATTGGGACAAAAATTTGGCCGTGCTTGACCAGTTGTTGTTTCATAATTCCCCTCTTGAGGGGGGCCAGGGGGATGTCGTTCGTAGCGACGATACCGCACGCAACACTCTCTCTAGCATGTCATTCAGTAGGAATCTTTTTACGCGCTGGGAAGAAAACCAAGCGCAAGAGAGTGTTGCCAGCGTTGAAAAAGTTCCCTTCTGGATGACAGGCACGGGCAGCGAAGAGAACACCCCAATCAAGGAGGAAGCGCTCTCCGCGACCTCAATGACTCAGCTCTCTTCGCGCGAGCTCAAAATAAAAATCACGCACGTCGTCGGCCGCTTGAGTTTGGGCGGTTTGGAATTGGAAGTCATCAAGCTGCTCAATCGCCTCGAGCAATCGCGCTACGAATCCACTATTATTGCCACAGAGAGCATTGCACCCACTGCGCGCGAAATCGTTTCTCCGCACATCAAGCTCGTTGCGCTGAATAAAGGCGAGGGCATGCAGTGGCAAGTGATCACTCAGATCGCCGAATTTTGCCGCCGCGAACGCATCGACATTTTGCACTCGCACAATTGGACCACGATGCTCTACAGCGTGCTCGCGGGCAAACGCGCCGGCGTTCCGATTATCATACACGGCGAGCACGGCCGCGAAACGCACGACTATACGCCGAATTGGAAGCAACGTCTCGCTTGCCGTTTTCTGGCCGCGCAATGCGAAGTGATCACCACCGTTTCCGATGATCTCGTTCCATTGCTGACTTCAGCTTGGCATGTGCCTGCGCGCAAGATGGTGAAGATGCCGATCGGGATTGCGCTGCATGAATTTGATTTTCACGCCGATCGTAGCATTGCCAAACGCAAGCTAGGTGTGCCGGAAAATGCATTCGTTCTCGGTACCGTCGTTGGAAATTTTCGACCAGTGAAGGACATGCCCACGATGTTTCGCGCGTTTCGCATTTTGCAGCAGAAAGTTCCGCGAACAATGTTGGTAGTTGTCGGCGGCGGGAATCAACAGAGCGCGGAGCAACAAGCCGCAGAGGCCGGCATCACTTCGGGAATTAAATTTCTCGGCGAACGCCGCGACATTGCAGCCGTGCTCGCGGCATTCGAGGTTTACGTGAATAGCTCGCTATATGAAGGCATGTCGAACGCGATACTCGAAGCCATGGCTGCCGGCGCGCCTGTGGTTGCAACCGAAGTCGGCGGAACACCGAGCATCATTCACCACGAAAAAACTGGATTGCTCACGCCGCCGCGTGCGCCGGAGTTGTTTGCTGAAGCGATACAACGCTTGTTCGAAGATCGAACCTTGTGCAACAATGTTAAACGAACGGCGCGTGCTTATGTAGAGCAACATCACTCGCACGATCATTACGTGCAACGGCACGAGCGCATTTATGAGCAGTGTTATTCCTCGAAGCGAACTATAGGTTACACTCGCACTACCTCGCCTGTCATTCAGAAGGAAACTTTTTGAGCGCTGGAGATTGTGCCGAGCGCTTGAAAAGTTTCCTTCTGAATGACAGATATGGAGTGATGCGCGATGTAATCTGTGTGGCGCTCGGAGTAGTGCATGCTCCGAGAAAATTATGACAGTCGACAACTCTGGCAAGCGAGTCGTTGCGCAAACTTTCAAGGGCTTGGGATGGATGGGCGCAGCGAAAGCGGTTTCGCAATCTTTCTCATGGGTAGTGACGCTTTACGTCGCACGGCTCTTGTCTCCGAATGATTACGGTTTGATGGGCGTTGCGGGCCTGCTCATCGTTTTTTTCAATCTCTTCAATGATCTCGGCTTGGGCCAGGCCATCGTGCGCAGCGATGATCAAGATGATCGCGTGCTCTCCAGCGCGTTTTGGTTCATCGTTGGTCTCAGCTTTTGTTTTTATCTCATCACGCTTGCGCTCGCTCCGGTCGTCGCGGATTTTTACCGCAATGATCGCCTCGTGATCATCACTCGAATTTTGGGAGTGAATTTTATCGTGGGGGGATTGCGCTCAGTGTTGGCCAATCTTCTCGTCAAAAAGATGCAATTTGATTTGCGCGCGCGCATCGAAACGTTTGCGGCGATTTGCTCCTCGGCTCTTTCTCTCGTGATGGCGATGTCAGGGTTCGGCGTGTGGACGTTGGTCGCAGCTTCGCTTGCGCAACAAGCCGCAAGCACGTTGGCCACATTTTGGTATTGCCGCTGGCGGCCGCAACGGCATTTGCGTTTCGCTGAAATCAAGCCGCTGCTCAATTTTGGCGGCAAGGTGAGCGGCACGTTTATGATCGGCTACTTTTTCAACAATGCCGATACGATGATCATCGGCCGCGTGCTCGGCGAGAAGCTGACGGGCATCTACAATATGGCGTATCAATTGGCGCACTTGCCCGTGCAAAAAGTAACCATGGCGTTGAATCCCGTGTTCTACGCCGCGCTGGCGCAACTCAAAAATAGCGAGACACAGTTTAGAAATTATTTTTTCAAGATGACGCGGCTGATCGCGAACCTTGCGATTCCGCTGTTCACGTTCATGGCCGTGAACGCTGCGATGATTTTCAATCTCGTGCTCACGGAGAAGTGGGAGCAAGCGATTCTCCCGTTTCAAGCGCTGTGCCTCATCGGCGGCTTGCGGCTCGCTACGATTCTCACGCCGCAGGCTTTGAACGCGCGCAATCATCCTGAAAAAAATTTCGCCACGAACTTGCTGTGCCTTGCGTTCCTGCCGTTGGGATTCTATATCGGCGCAAAGCAGGGCATTGCGGGCGTGGCTTGCGCGTGGATGCTCATTTATCCATGGTGTGAATTGTATCGCGCAGCCGCAATGGCGAAAACACTCGATTGTTCTTTGCTGCGCTTCTTTGGTCAATTCAAAACACAAATCGTGTTGTTGATTTTGCAAGCCACAGTGCAACTCGCGCTCGCGCGTTTTGTCGCGTCGCATTTTTCTTCGGCAATTTTATTTTTGGGATTGCAAGCGTTCGTGGCCGCGTTGATCTTTGTGCTCATGATCAAACGCGCATATCCGGGCTTACTCTCAAACCCGAAACGTTATTTGCGCGAGGCAACGGCGAGTTTATAGATAATTTACTGAAGTTGATGGGCAATAATTTGAGGAGAACAAAAAATGTTTAAACGATTCATCAAGAGGGTTTTAATTTTCGGAGGGGCGTCATTGTTGTTGGTGTTCATCGCTTTTTGTTTCGTTTCCTATCGGTTTGCCTCGCCCGAGCGAGTGATTCAAAAATTCCATTCCGCCGTCTTGGAAGGAGATTTTGATAAAGCGTATTCTTGCCTGTCGGCAAGCCAGAAATCCAAGCTCGGCAAGTATGAGTTTATTACCCAAATAAGCGGAGCGTTGCCTTTTGAGATGGCGGAGGAACAACGTGAAGAGCTTTTTAGGAAAATATGCGGCCTTGCCAAGTAACGATTTTGGAAAAGGATATTTTGAGTGAACGGGCAAACGTTAAACTCGAAATAGCTTTTCCGGCAAAACGGGTCATTGAACGAGTAATAAAATCCGACGTTCAATTGATGCTTCTACAAGAAGAGATTGAGATGCTTGCTAAAAGAGGGGCCTCAAACAAAACGGTAGTCTATCCCAAGGTGGGAAGGTTAATGCTGGCAGTGCTAGATTCTTTATCTCAGCAGCGGTATGGGACTTTGTTTCAATATTACGAAACCAAGAAGGTAATTGTCCTGCTGGAATTTGAATTTTTAGATTGGAAAATCAAAGACATCTCATCCTGAAAAAAACTTTGGATATTCTCAAGTCACATCACCCACGCCTCAATGCGTTTGTTGGCGACGACATGCGTGCTCGTAGCATACTCATGAGCCGCGCCTTCCCTGCGGTCAAAAACGACGAGATACCCGTGGTCCAAACTTTCGCTTTCGAGATATTTTACCAATTGCTGCAAACCCTGGCTGTAGCGACTTGCGCCGTACCAAAGCTTGAGTTCCACCACTTCCTTTTGGCGGCCATAGCAGCACAGCACGTCGATGCGGCCTTTGCCCGTGCGCACTTCTTTGAAAGTCCAACCCTTGCCGTTGACGAGTTGATCGAGATAGGAGAGCAACAAGAGTTGGCCGGTTGCCTCTCTGAAAGTCGGATGTTCGACGACCTCGCGCCCTTTGGCTTTCATAAACGCCTGAAACTTTTCCAAGATTAGGCGAAAGTTCAGACGGCCATGGCGATCTTCAAAATGATTGGCAGCAACGATTTCCTTGATTCCCAAACCTTTCAGCTCGCGCTCGAAATGTTGGAAAAGGACCTGGGCATAGATGAGATTGGCAACGCCCAACCGTCGTTCGCTTTCGGCAAAAATGCCGTACTTGACGCCCAAGTCGATGTCGTCGTCTTGAATGTTATAGCGGTATTTCTCGCCCTCCAACAAATCCAACACAAGAGGAAAAAGGCGTGGGTGATGGGCATTCTTGAAGAGGCTGTCGAAATTCGCATTGCGTGAAGCGATCAATTCTTGTATCGCCTTTTGCACGTGCTCCAGCCGAATCTTTTGGCGGGGCTTCGGCGCGATCTTTTCGACGAGCAATTTGGCCAAACTCGAAACCAGCCAGGGATGGCCGCTCGTCACCTCGTGCATGCGCGCGAAAACTTTTTCATCAAATACCTGGCCCGTCGCAGCGGTGTGCTCTAAATAATATTGCCGAATGTTGGCGAGGCTGAACGGCGGCAGCTCGTAGTCGATGGCGATATTGAACGGCGAAGCCGAGCCGCGCGAATGCTTTTCTTCGCGATAGCGCGCTTGCAGGTTTTTGATATCGTGCATGCCCGCCAGGCAAACGCAGTGCGGCGCGGGCTCTTGCGCTCGTTGGAGATACATTTCGCGCAGGCCCGCCAGAAAACCGATAATCACGTTTTCCGGCGCGGCATCAATTTCGTCGATCAGCAACACCAGTTTTTTGGGCAGATGTTCGCAGAGGTTGCGCAGCCAATCGAAAAAACCATCTTGATCGTTGACTGCAGAAACCGCCTGAGTCGATTCCGGGAGATTGGGAAAGACGCGCATTACCCTCTCCGCGATGTGTTTGGCAACGGTAGTGAAAAATCGGGCTTCGGTGATGTGAGAGCGTTGCGTGAAGCCTTGAAATGAAATCAAGACCGGGGCATACTTGCCGGAAGCTTGCAAGCTTTGCGCAAGAAAATTGAGCGCCGTGGTTTTGCCGAACTGCCGCGGCCGGTTGATGACGAAATAAGTCCGCTTCTCGACTAGCCTCCTCAAATTGTTGATTTGCGGCGTCAAGTCGACGCAATAGTGCTCTTCGGGAATAATGCTGCCCGTGATGTTGAACTCGCGCGGTTGCGGTCGAGCGGAGGTTTTATTCTGTGGTTTCAGCATGCTTTAAATTAGCCTTCAAAGTCTCGAACCTCAAATCGAATGTTGACTGTGAATGAGCATGTCTCGCGTTCCTCTCTCAGTACACTCGCCGGAAGCCCCCGGCTTAGATCACCCACGCCTGAATGTGTTTGCCGGCAACGCGGTGCTCGCTCGTGGCATAATCTCTGGGCGAGTTTTCCCGGCGATCGAGCACGACGAGATAACCGTGATCCAAGCTTTCGCTTTCAAGGTATTTTACCAATTGCTGCAAACCCTGACTGTAGCGGTTCGCGCCGTACCAAAGCTTGAGTTCCACCACTTCCTTTTGGCGGCCATAGCAGCACAGCACGTCGATTCGGCCTTTGCCCGTGCGCACTTCTTTGAAAGTCCAGCCTTTGCCGTTGACGAGTTGATCGATATAGGAGAGCAACAAGAGCTGGCCGGTTGCCTCTCTGAAAGTCGGATGTTCGACGACCTCACGCCCCTTGGCTTTCATAAAAGCCTGAAATTTTTCCAAGATTAGGCGAAAATTCAGACGGCCATGGCGATCTTCAAAATGATTGGCAGCAACGATTTCCTTGATTCCCAAACCTTTCAGCTCGCGCTCGAAATGTTGGAAAAGGACCTGGGCATAGATGAGATTGGCAACGCCCAACCGTCGTTCGCTTTCGGCAAAAATGCCGTACTTGACGCCCAAGTCGATGTCGTCGTCTTGAATGTTATAGCGGTATTTCTCGCCCTCCAACAAATCCAACACAAGAGGAAAAAGGCGTGGGTGATGGGCATTCTTGAAGAGGCTGTCGAAATTCGCATTGCGTGAAGCGATCAATTCTTGTATCGCCTTTTGCACGTGCTCCAGCCGAATCTTTTGGCGGGGCTTCGGCGCGATCTTTTCGACGAGCAATTTGGCCAAACTCGAAACCAGCCAGGGATGGCCGCTCGTCACCTCGTGCATGCGCGCGAAAACTTTTTCATCAAATACCTGGCCCGTCGCAGCGGTGTGCTCTAAATAATATTGCCGAATGTTGGCGAGGCTGAACGGCGGCAGCTCGTAGTCGATGGCGATATTGAACGGCGAAGCCGAGCCGCGCGAATGCTTTTCTTCGCGATAGCGCGCTTGCAGGTTTTTGATATCGTGCACGCCCGCCAGGCAAACGCAGTGCGGCGCGGGTTTGCGGCCGCGCTGAAGATACATCTCGCGCAAGCCGGCAAGAAAGCCGATGATCACGTTTTCTGGCGCCGCGTCGATTTCATCGATGAGCAGTACCAATTTTCGGCCTTGACACGCTTTCTCCAACCAGTCGAAAAAGTCGAATCGGCTGCCGATGGCGGGAACCGCGCGATTCGTTTCAACGGCCCGGGCAGGCGTGAGTGCCAAATCCTTTTGAATGAACTTGGCGGCTTCGGCGTAAAATTCGGCTTCGGTGATGTTAAGCGATTGCGTGAAGCCTTGAAATGAAATCAAGACCGAAGCATACTTGCCCGAAGCTCGCAAACTTTGCGCAAGAAAATTGAGCACCGTGGTCTTGCCGAACTGCCGCGGCCGGTTGATGACGAAATAGGTTTCTTCTTCAACCAGGGCAAATAATTTTTTGATTTGCGGCGTCAAGTCGACGTAATAATGCTTTTCCGGAATGATGCTGCCCGCGATGTTGAACTTGCGCGGTTGCGGACGAGCGGAGAATTTATTCTGTGATTTCGACATGCTTCAAATTAACCCCGAAAGCGTCGAAAGTCAAACCGAATTTTCGGGATCAAGTGTTTCACTAGGAAGGTGCAACGCTCTTTATGGCAAAAAATATTTCGCGCGCCGCTGTTCTTGCAATTTCAATTTGCCTCTTTGCGCTCAACGTCTCGGCGCAAAGCCTTGGCCGCGTGCCGATTCAAATCACTCGTGTGCCCGAGGCCGCGAGCGGCGTGTTCTTCGTCAAAGCGAGTATTCCGTTGCCGGAGGCTGCGAAGATTTCGAGCACGGAAAACTTGGCAATTATTGATGAAAGCGCGCGCGTGTTGCTTGCCTCCGCTGCTGCAAATGTTCCATTCACAAAAAGCGCGCAGCGTTTGCCCGCGCAGTTCACGATCATGTCGCGTTGGAACGGAACGGTGGCGGAATCCGAGAAGCCGATCAAATGGTTGCTAGCTGAATTTCCTATTGATCTCGCTGCCAATAGCACGGATGAGATTGTGCTGACAACTGCAACGGAGCTGCTGTCTGCGCCTGCGGGTTTGCAGATCAAACAAACCGCGACGGAAATTCAAATCGAGACCGGCAAGCTTTCGGCGAGCATCAGCAAGACCCGCGGCACGGTGTTCGAGCAATTGCAGAGCAACGGGCGCGTGTTGTTGCAAGCCTCGCCGGAGAATGCGTTCACGCTGCAAGACGCGAACGGCGCGACCTACTTCTCCGGGCTGTCGAAGCCGCACGAAATTAAAATTGAAAAACGCGGCCCGCAAGTCGCGACGATTCTCGCGCGTGGCGCTTTCAAGAATGCTACGGGCGCATACTTGACCACGCCCAACGACTCCACGAATTTTCCGCGTTTGCATCAACCCTTTCCCTATCTCACCTATACGCTGCGCTATCATTTCTACGCCGAGCAAGATTATCTCGCGCTCGATTTTACTTTGGAGAACAACGGCATCTATGGCTATTGGACCGAGCTAAAATTTGCGGGCAAGCAATGGCTTTATTTCAATGCCCTCGCGCTGAACTTGAATCTCGCAATGTCGGACGGCGCGAAGAAGATTGCGGCCGAAGGGTTCGCGCAAACCTTCAACGACGAGCTGTTCGAGCTTTATCAAAACCACGTTGAAACGAATCTCGTCGAAGCGCAAAACTTTTCTTATCGCATCTCGAAGAACGGCGCGCTGCTCAAATCCGGCGAGCGCACGCGCGGCTGGTTGGACGCGCACGACGGCGCCGGGGGTCTCGTCGCGGCAATACGACATTTCTGGCAAAACGCGCCAAAGAAAATTTCGTGGCAAAAGAATCGTTTGCAAATGCACCTCTGGCCGGAAGAAGGCAAATGGCCGAGCAACGTCGGCGCTACCGGTTTCGAGCCGGAGAATGCGCGGCCGGATAGTTATCAATTCGAAGGCGGGCGGCACAAAACGCACACGCTGCTGCTGCGGTTTTATGATGGGCCGCAAAATTCTAACGCCACAAAAACGCTCATCGACGCTTTCGAGCGGCCGCTCTTCGGTCTGCCTCCTTCGGATTGGACCGCGCTCACTGCGGCGTGGCCGTTGTTCGCCGCAAATCGTATCACGACGCGCGATCACGAAGTGAATGAAGCCGTAGCGCGTTATGAACAAATTCAGCGCGCGCGCGTTTATCCGCAAGATGCCGAAGCCCAAGGCGAGCTCTCGCCCGCAACGCTCAACACGATCATGGAAGGCCAAGCGAATTTCGGCGGTGTGAACGGTTATGGCCGCCACTATGGTTGGATGAACTTCGGCGATTTGTATTGGGTCGACGGTTATTGCTCCAATCATTACGATTGGACGTACAGCATGCTGCTGCACTTTCTGCGCACGGGCAAAGACAAGCTGCTGGATTACGGCGAAGTGATGGCGCGGCATCAATATGACATTGATCATTATTGGGGCTATCGCTCCGATGATCGCAACGAGCATCTTTGGGCCAACGGGCTTTCGCGGTATGAAAAAGGTTATCACGGCATTTTGACGCGCAGCCCGCACGCCGAACAACAACCCAAAGCCACGCACACGTGGATTGGCGGCTTGTTGCTGCACTATCTCATATCCGGCGAGACGCAAGCGTTAGAGGCCGCGCGCGAAACCGTGAATGGTTATGAAGCGCGTTTCGCGCACAGCGGTTTGCCGCGCACGTATGAGTTGCGCTTTCAAGGCTGGTCCATGCTGAATTGTTTGCTCTATTACAACGTCACCGGCGAGCGGCGGTATTATGATTTGGCGTTGCGCTTGGGAAAGGAAGATTTGTTGGCAATGGAGCGCGAACGCGGCAGTCGCGGTTATTGGGGCGATACGAATGCGCCGGACGAGCAGTCGATGGTGATGTTCAGCTACGTCATCGAGCCGCTCATCATGTTGCACCATATCACGCGCGACACGGAGATTTTGCAGTTGCTGGAGCGCATGGCCAAGTGGCTGCGCACGACGTGTTTAATGGGCGGCGCGATGGTGGGCGACAAGTATTGGCCGCTCGAAACGCCGTATGATTGGAAGAAAGGCGTGAGCGCTTCCGGCAACGGCATTCGCAATTTATTTTATGCGAATCTTTACGGCTATCTTTATATGAAAAAACGCCGCGCGGATGATTTGACGCTCGCGCGCAAGCTGTTCCGCGATAGCATGTTTTGGTATCAAGCCGGCGAAAATGCGCGCGTCGATCCCGCGGGCCGTTCCGCGATTTCAATGTTGCCGCGCCAGTTTCCAGGCACGCACACGAAGATTCACGGCTGGACCGGGCGCAGTCATCAAATTTATCTGTTTGCGGAGTGGCAAACGCAAGCGACGGACGTGAACGAACCAGACTCTTCCTCGGCAGTGCGCGATTTTCATTTGGCGCAAAGTTATCCCAATCCTTTCAACTTGCGCAAAGCCGTCAAACCGCTGACGATTCCTTTCGGTCTCACGCGTTCGGCGCACGTGAATATTTCCATCTACAATGTTTTGGGGCAGAGCGTTGCCGTGTTGATTGATAGCTTGCGCGCGCCGGGATACTATCAAGCGCAATGGGATGGACGTGAAGCCTCGGGCAGGCTCGCCGCCACCGGAGTTTATTGGGTAAAAATGCGCGCGGATGAGAACAGCGTGTGGAGGAAATTGCAGGTGGTGAGGTAGATGCGCAGCGCCCTCGTCATAGCTTTCATCCTGCTCAGCCTCCCGTTTTGTTTTCGGCGGCCGTACATCGGCATTTTTATGTGGTGCGTGGTGAGCTATGT
>Ga0247727_10004135_pt1 | contig 31109 bp, 30 predicted proteins | sample WisWelCaveWW1625_FD_202498 | JGI IMG/M metagenome (GOLD analysis project Ga0247727, IMG submission 202498) | Biofilm microbial communities from Wishing Well Cave, Virginia, United States - WW16-25 | ecosystem: Environmental > Aquatic > Deep subsurface > Groundwater > Cave microbial mat | place... | reverse complement strand
TAAGAGATTAGCCACAGAGACACAGAGCCGCAGAGATTTTTTTGTTTCTCAGTGTCTCTGTGACTCAGTGGCAGAAGAGCCCAACATGTATAAACTCCTCCTCATCGGCATCAAAGACCTCAAGCTCATGTTCCGCGACCGCGCCGCGTTAATCCTCATCCTGCTGGCGCCGTTCCTGCTCACGCTCGGCATGGGACTCGTCACAGGGCGATTCAGCGGCGGCGACAGCGGCATTTCGGATATTCCCCTCGTGATCGTCAACCTGGATAAAGATTCATTGGGCGACGCGCTCGTGGGCATTTTCAACTCGGAGGATTTGGCTGATTTGGTCGAACCAACTTCCAGCGAAGATGCGGACGCGGCTCGTCTGCTCGTGGATGGCGATGAAGCCGCGGCGGCAATCATCATCCCCGCGGGGTTTATGCAAAGCGTCATCCCTCAAAATGAAAGCGCCGTTTCAAATCAAGAAATCAAAATTGAATTTTATTCAAACCCATCGCGTCCCACCAGCGCGGGAATCATCAAAGCCATCCTGGAGGGATTTATGGCGCGGCTGGATGAAATGCAGCTCGGCGGCATGACTTCGGTCTCGCAATTAATCATCAGCGGAAGAATCTCGCCGCAGGACGCCAATCAGGTCGGGGAGGAAATGGGCGCGCGCCTGCGGCAAACCGACGCGGGCAATGTCAACGAGGCAACTGCGATTTCACTGAACGCTTCAACCAGCGAGGGCGAGGCGGTTGAGTTCGACGCGCTTTCGTATTTTGCGCCTGGCATGGCGTTGATGTTTTTGATGTATACCGTCAGTTATGGCGGGCGTTCCATCCTCGCGGAAAAATCGCAAGGCACGCTGCCGCGCCTGCTCGTTTCGCCGACGGACTCGATGCAGGTTTTAGGCGGCAAAGTATTCGGCATCTTTCTCACGGGCGCGGCGCAAATATTGATTCTCATCGGCGCGTCGTCGTTGTTCTTTCAATTGAAATGGGGCGACGCGTTTGGCGTCGTCGTGCTTGTGCTTGCCGCGGTGTTTGGCGCGACAGGCTGGGGCATGTTGATTACCGCGTTGGCTCGCACGCCCGCGCAAGTCGGAAGCGTCGGCTCGGCGGTGATGTTGATTTTCGCGATGCTCGGCGGAAGTTTTGTTCGACTGGATAACCTGCCCGCCATCGTGCAGACGCTCGGCAGAATCACGCCCAACGCCTGGGCAATGGACGGATTCACAACGCTCGCTTTTGGCGGGACGCTGGCGACTCTTTCCACGCCGATACTTGCCCTGCTGACGATGGGCATTGTCCTCTTTTCGATTTCTTCTGTGTTGTTCGGCAAAAAGAATTTGGTGCAGAAATAAATTTTAAACACGAAGGTTACGAAGAGCACAAAGGTTGGTAATTGGTGGAACGAGATGAATTGTTTTGGAGTTTGTTTGAGGATGAGCGAGAAATAAGGAAAGCGATTCGTAGTTGTATCATATCTGGTAAGAGACAGCCTATAGCAGTCAATGTCTAAATCTTTCAATCACATGTGGTATCGAAGACCCCAAGCCCTTTGCCTTAAATCCTTAGTGTCCTTTGTGTACTTTGTGTTTAATGGAGTTGAATATGAAAAAGATATTTGCCATTGCATGGAAAGATACGGTTATCCGTTTTGCCAGCGCGTCTGAATGGTTGTTCTTCATCATCCTGCCTATTATCTTCACGTTTATATTTGCGGGTGGAGTTCCAACTGGAGATGAAGACAACCGCATCCGTCTGGTGGTTGCGGACCAAGCGAACACGACCATTTCACAGGAAATAATTTCAGAGTTGGAAAAATCAACATCTGTCAGACCAGATGTCCTGTCGCTGGAAGAGGCGGAAGCGGAATTCGATTCGCGCCGCGTCGTTGCCATGTTGGTCATCCCCGCTGGTTTGGATTTGGAGTCGATTCAAAATGGGACGGCTCAATTGGACTTTCGTCAGCCGCCCAACAACATGGACGCTTCGATTGCGGAACGCGCCGTGCAAACCGCCATTCGACGAGTCAGCAGTGTCGTCAGCGCGGCGAACATGGCAGTAGATGAAGCCAAAGCGCGCGGCGCGTTTGAGTCTGCCGAGGCTGAACAGGCGTATTTCAATCAATCGTTGGAACTCGCCAAATCCTTGCAAAAAGATTCGCCCGAACGCGTGACCACAATTCAAGGCGCCACGCCCGACGATTTTGACTACGACCCGCAAGCCAATGTTTCAGCTGGTCAGTTGATTACCTGGGTATTCATTCCATTATTTGGAATCTCCGCGTTGTTTGCTTACGAAAGACAACAAGGGACATTGCGCCGCGTCCTCACCACACCCACCAGCAAAGCGACCTTTTTGCTGGGGACAATTTCGGGTCAGGTAGCGATGGCGTTGATTCAAATGACTCTGCTGGTTGTATTCGCCTTCTTCGCTTTCAAACTCAATTGGGGCAATCCGTTGGGAGTCTTCCTCATCCTTGCCTGCTCGGCTCTCGCGGCGGCGGCGATCGGGACCGCAATGGGAACGTTCATCAAGTCCGAAGGGCAGGCAACGGGATTAAGCATCATGGCTGGCATGATGATGGGCATGTTGGGCGGATGCTGGTATCCGCTGGAGTTGTTCCCGCCTGTGATGCAAAACATCGCGCACATTCTTCCCACCACCTGGGCAATGCAGGGACTGCTCGATTTACTTCTGCGCGGCGCAGGCGTCGTGGAGATTCTCCCCGAAGCGGGTGTGCTGATTCTGTTTGCGGGAATCTTTTTCAGCGTCGGCGTTTGGAGATTCAGGTACGAGTGAAGCGGAAGGCAGATAACAGAAAGCAAATAACAGAAAGCGGAAGGCAGACTCTCATCTACCTTCCGCTTTCTGCGTTCTGTATTCCGCCCTTTATATCAGTCTGTAACTAACATCGCCTTTGCCATCCGTCCATGCAATTGACCGATGCCGCGCGCTAGATTCATGAATATTGTCCATAAAGAAATACCGCCAAGCACGAACAAAGGATACGACCATGTCGGAGCGTAATAGCGAAGGTCATTGTTCATGATGTATCCCTGACCAAACAATTCCTGTATAAACGGGATTGCGATGAACGACAGCGAAAGACTCAAGCTGGTCGTGAACAGCGTAAAGTATATCGTTCCCAAAATGAATTGGATGAACATGTAGAGAATCGAGAACCAGGTATGTCTGTCCATGGTGAGTTCTTTGAGTCGGTCAAACCACTTCAAATTTTGTTGCGTGAACAACGGACGGCGCGGCATACGCACACCGAGCAAGCCTTCCACGAGCCGTCCTTCCAGCAGTGCCAGTCCGCGCACGGAGAGGAAGAATAGTAGTGCGAAGGGCAATCCGAAGATGAACAGCGCAAACGAAATGGATGTGGCGAGTCCCGTCACTGCCCAACTGAAATAAAAGACGCCCGTGACGAACGCAATCAACATGTACAACACACTGCCCCATGCTCGCGCATCCGTGTATACGCCAAAGAAGTGACCCCATACAGATTGCGGCTTTGGATTCTCACGCGCAAGTTGCGGCACCGTGCGACGTTCCACCTCCGCATATGCCGAGGCAGTTTCGGATGGCGAACCATATTGATCGATGATTTGACTCAACGCCGCTTCTTCCTTCACATCGGGCTGATCCTGTTTCAAAGTAGCCAACGCGGCTCTGAGATGTTCCTCCGCATCTGACAGCGCATCCTGAACCGTAGCCGCGTCACTGCCCTGCAATTCGGTTTTCAACAACTCCAAATATTCTTCAATTGATTTAATCATCTTCATGCTCCTTTAATCGCCTTATCAACGAACGACTTCATTTGTTTCCATACGCCCTGCCAAACGACAAGCGTTTCCCTGCCTTCGGAGGTAATCGCATAATACCTGCGCGGCGGACCTGAGACCGAAGGCTCCACGTTGCTTTCCAACAAACCGCCGTTCTCCAATGAGTGAAGCACGGGATACAACGCGCCTTGCTTCATGAAAGACGCGTCGCCGCTATATTCTTCGAGCAGTTTCGCGATCTGATATCCATACATTGGCTTCCTGGTTTTATCCAACACACTGAGCAGCACCAGCGAGGCGATGCCTGCATTCAGTTCTTTCTGGAATTTCTTGGTGAGGGTGGGGGTATCAACCACAGCGCCTCCTTTCAGTAGATGGAATTTAAGACTATTATCGACTTCATAATAGTCGCAGGTTGAGATTATGTCAAGAGGTGAAAACTAAAAAACCCCTCCTGCTCTGGAGGGGTTTTTGGCTCAAGATAAATTGTCACGGAATGGGTCGCAGAGCGGGTTGCGGATTGTCTCGCTGGGAAAAGAATCCGCCGGGGAGTTCGATAGGCGTGAGGGGTCTGCCGGCTTCGACATCGGCAAACGACGCGTAATACAACATTACCTCACTGCTGTCGTAGCGCTGGAACACAAACAGGATGTACTTGCCGTCCGGGCTCCAGCGCGCATCGCGATAACAACATACGCCGTCAATCGGGTTGATGATCCGTTCCTGGCGCGTTTCGCTGTCATACAGGTACAAATCGCCAAATCCATCGTTGCGCACGGAGTCGTTCAGCAGGAAGAGGTGATCGCCATCCCAATCGAAACTGGTTATCCTTTTTGCGCTTTCTTTGTTCGAGAAGCCGAAATTCAGGCCGGGGAACTTGTCAATGCGTGTGGGACCGACATTGGCGCAATTGGGAATATCAATGCTAAGTAAAGAAACCTGATCGGCGTTCGTCAACTCGGTGTCCACGATGCGGGCGGCAATGCTGGCTCCGTCATTCGACCATAGCACATCTCGAAACGAAAACTGGCTATAAAAACAATATTCCCTGCTGGTCACAAAATTAAAACGAGTGTCCATTTCCTTCAAGGCTTCGATATCAAATGAAATGATATTCAAAGTCCGTTGAATGCTGATGGCGACAAGTGTTCCATCTGGGGAAACGCGAAACCCTTCGAGCGGCTCGTCTAAATTGAAACAGGCGATTCTCTCGTTCTTCTTGGTCTCACCATCCACAATGAAGGCGCAGTTTTGAGAGATATACACGAGGCGGTTATCCGGCGTCCATTGCAGGTTTGACTTTGCTGAATTATCGGTTCGAATTTGGATCAGCCCGCTCCCGTCTACGTTCATGAAATAAAGATCATTGCCGGATAAAAAGGCGATCTGATCCGCGCCGCCGGGGACGGGCGCGGGCGTGGATTGCTCCTGCGTGAGTGCGAGCGGAGGAGTCGGTGTGGGAGCGAGGAGTGTATTCGCAGGCTGGGCATCCGTTGAAACGGGGATCAGGCTCACCGTCGGGGTTGAAGCGGGCGATAAGAATGGGAGTTGGTCGCGCAAACCGATCCATCCCACAAGAAGCGTTGTCAAAACAAGCCCGGCAATAATCCACGTTGTTCTTCGGGAGGTTGCCGATCGTCGGTCGGTCAGGATCACAGTGGCGGGGGTGGTTCGCTCGCCGCCGAACGCCGCGCGATTCAAAGCGCGTGCAAGATCGGTTGCCGTGGGGTAGCGGTTTAATTTGTCTTTGGCGAGCGCCGTCTTGATGATGCCATCCAACTCAGGCGGAAGATCGGGACGGAGTTTCAAAATGTTCGGGATCGGGTCATTGACGTGTTTAAGCGCAAGACCAATGACCGTGTCGCCCTTGTAGGGCCGCTCCCCCGTCAACATCTCGTAGAGAATGGCGCCCAGTCCATAAATATCTGCGCGGTGATCCACGCGTTCGCCGCGCGCTTGTTCCGGGCTAATGTACGCTGGTGTGCCAATCACTTCCTCACCCGTCGCAGATACTGCGGACTCGGTCAGCTTTGCCACGCCAAAATCGGAGAGGTAGGGGTTATGACTACCATCGAACAACACATTGTCCGGCTTGATGTCGCGATGGATGATGTTTCTCGAATGGGCATAATCAAGGGCGGACGCCAATCGTTCGATGATCAACGCGGCGTCTTTCAGTGGAAACTGCCCCTTCCCGATCATGTCGGTCAACGAGCCGCCAGACATGTACCGCATGACAAAGAACGGTTGACCATCGTCCTCCCCCACATCGTAGACCGGCACAATCGCCGGGTGTTCGAGCGATGCAATCAACTTCAATTCGCGTTTGAAGCGCGAACGCGTAAGAAGGTTGTGCAACATCTCGCGCGGCAAAACCTTGACCGCCACTTCGCGATTAAAACTCGGATCGTGAGCGCGGTACACGGTAGCCATACCGCCGCGCCCCAGTTCTGACTTGGTCTTGTATCTTCCTACCTTATCCGGGGACATGCGCCAAGTATATCAAAGCCCCTGTTGTGACAAAAAGTGCAAAACCCTGTTAAAAAGGAAGAGCGCCTCGCGACGCTCTTCAGCCTGATCCGCTTTGTTCTACGGATCCTGAATTTCAGAGGCGCGGTAGGTATTGTTCATTAGGATGGCAATCGTCATGGGACCAACCCCGCCGGGCACCGGTGTGATGAAACCCGCCACTTCCTTCGCCTCATCGAAATTGACATCGCCCACGAGGCGATAACCGCTCTTCTTCGTTGCATCCGGTTTTGAATTGATGCCGACATCAATCACCGCCGCGCCCGGTTTGATCCAATCGCCGCGCACGAATTCGGTCTTGCCGATGGCGGCGATCAAAATATCCGCGCTACGAACAACGCCCGGCAAATCTTTTGTGCGCGAGTGACAAACAGTGACCGTCGCATTTTTCCCAATCAACAACAATGCCGCGGGCATACCCACGATGTTCGAGCGACCCAATACTGCCGCGTTCGCGCCTTCGATTTGCACGCCCGCTTTCTCGAGCAGATAGATACATCCATACGGCGTGCAGGGAACAAACAAGGGTTGGCGTCCCTTTTGCGCCAACCGACCAATATTGATCGGCGAGAATCCATCCACATCCTTCTCGATGCTGATGAGTTGAAGCACGCGCTCTTCGTTCAAATGCGACGGTAACGGCAACTGCACCAAAATCCCATGCGCTGATTTGTCGTCGTTCAATGACTTGATGAGTTTTTCGAGCTCCTCCTGCGAAATATCGCCGGGCAGGTTGTGGCTCACTGAGCCCATGCCCAACTCGGCGCAGGCTTTCTGTTTCGAGGCGACGTATGTTGCCGAATCCACGCGCTCGCCGACCAGCACGGTGGCAAGCGTGGGTTTGATTTTCCCGGCGGCGAGACGCTTTGCCACGTTCGCGGCGACTTCATCGCGCACCTGCTGGGCGATCAATTTTCCGTCAATGAGTTGTGCGGTCATACAATCTTCTCCATCAAAATTTCACCTTTTAGTTTTTCTCCGGCGCAATCACTCAGCGCGACACGGTCAATTTCATTCCAGCGCGGCGAAGGCGCAAAGGCTTGCGCGCGCAGGTAATTTTCCGTAAGCCCTTCCATTTGCCAGCCGCGCTCCCCCATCGCGGAAGTGGACTCCCACAGCACGGACATCGTTCGCCCGATGAATTTTTCACGGTACGATTTTGCCGATCCTTCGAGAAAATCAGTCAGGATGTGATTCCGCTTCTTTCTCACTTCCGGCTTGACCTGCCCCTTCATCTTTGCCGCCCCCGTGCCCGGACGCGGCGAGTACGTGAACACGTGTCCACCGGCGAAGTTCATCGCGCGGACGAGATCAAGCGTTTCAGCAAACTCTGCATCCGTTTCGCCGGGGAAGCCAGCGATGATGTCAGTTGTGATGGCGACATCCGGTATTACCTCACGCGCGGCTTTGATCAACTCACGGAAGGACTCGGTCGTGGTGTGACGGCGCATCCGCTTGAGGGTGGAGTCGCTCCCCGATTGGAGAGGCAGATGCAAGTGCGACATGAGGCGGGGGGTTGTCCAGAGAGCAAAAAAGTCCGCATTCAAATCCCAAGGTTCGAGAGAAGACAGTCTCAGGCGCGGCACATCCGTTTCACGAAGGATGGCTTGGATCAGTTCGGTCAGGTGCGAGTCAAAGTCATAACCCCACGAACCGAGATGTACGCCGGTCAACACGATTTCTTTTGTACCGCCATCCAGCGCGGATTGAATATCACGAATCACATCGGGGATCGTGCGGCTGCGCGCCGCGCCGCGCGCGACGGTGGTGATGCAAAACGCGCATTGATTGTTGCAACCGTCCTGCACTTTGATGAAGGCGCGCGTGCGGCGATGCAGACCGGGCAAAAGTTGACGGGAGATGGGTTCAAGGTCGAAAGTTTCAGGTTGCAGGTTAAGCACCTCGGCAACCAAATAATCTTTGCGATCATTGGGGATGACGCGTGTGACGTTCGGGAGTTCGAGCGCGCGCTGAGGCTGGAGAGTGGTCCAACAACCGGTCGCGACGATTTCTTCCACGCCTGCGCGCGCGATTTGCCGAATCTTGCTCCGCGAAACGGATGCGGCATCGTTCGTCACCGCGCACGTGTTGACGACCGCCATCTCCGCGAGGTCAGCCGTTGCGACGATCTCGTGCCCCGCTGCGCGAAAACTGCGCGCCATGGATTCGATTTCGCTTTGGTTGAGGCGACAGCCGATGGTATCTAAATATATCCTCATAAATTCATCCGGTGGTTGAGTAGCCCGCATGTCCTTTGAGGGGCGTACACTTGCGTGTGATTTGCCAAGCAAATCACACGCAAGTGCAGGTGTCGAAACCACCAATAAGCAATGAAAGCCTTGTTACAAAATTATTTTGAAAATCGTTGGTTTCGATACGTCCCGCGAACATCACGCGGGATTACTCAACCAACGGTGTTTATTACGGTTGCATCACCACAAAATGATCGAACAGCACATCCACGCCGGGTTGGGAGAAGGAGCCCGCCAATACGCCCACGTCGCCGGAGGGAAGTTCCGCGTCGCTCGCGCCCGCGATCAACTGATAATTCACGTAAAAGGTGAGTGAATCGCCGATGCAATCGGCGCGCAGGTGATTCGGTGACGCGCCGGTTTGAATGGTCGGCGAGAATTGCATTTCGCCCGGACCCAGCAGAATCGCTTGTCCTTCGCGGAACCTGCCGATGGCGTAAAATCCGTCCGTTGAGATGATGAAAAAGTAGTAATTCCCGTTTTGGTAGCGGCACATCAACCCGACGCGGTTTTCATCGGGACCGTTGATCCTGGTCACGTCGGCTTCGATGCGCACGTCGCGAAAGTCCTTCTCAGGCGTGGACCAGAAATTCATCTCCGGTTGCTGGATCAACATGCGATAACCGCCGCCGTCGTAATCCATGATGCCGCCGTCGTTGGCAAGGCGATCCCAGCCGCTGGTGTTGGTCTCGAACTCATCCTGAAACAGCACTGTGCCCGAAGGTGGAAGAGGCGTTGCAGCGATCGGCGCGGGACCGCAAGAAGAGAAAAGAAAGAGGAAAGAGGAAAGAATAAGGGCGAATTTCATGGAGCGGATTTTATCACGCCGGCTCAAGGAAAATATTGTTTCAACAACGCATCCGCTTCGGAACTGCCCAAGTCGCGGGCGCGGGTCAGGTGATCGAACGCGCGGGTACGGTCATTTGATTGCAAATACAACACGCCCATGTGTAAATACGCCCGCGTGTTTTGCGAATCCAATTCAAGGGCGCGCAGCAAGTGTCTCTCCGCCGAGACCGCATCGCCGTTGAGATACCACAGCCAGCCAAGCGTAGCCTCGGCGAGGGAATCATTCGGCGCGATCGTTACTGCGCGCTGCGCGGCAGGGATGCCGATATCATTCAGATGAATTCCGTGACGCCCGCAAAATTCAGCGAGCGCGCGCCAGGTCGCCGCATCATTGGGCGCAAGAGTCACTGCATATTGAAACGATTCCAAGGCGCGGATCAAGTCGCCGTTCAGCGCGAATGCATCGCCCAACGAAAAGAATCGTTCAGGATCCTGCGGGTCGAGTGTCGCGGCAGTTTGATATTCGATCAACGCCTGAGGGAAATTACCGGTACGCTGAAAATACAACCCGCGCAAACCCCGCACAATTGGTGAATTGGGATTCAACTCCAGCGCGCGATCAAGTTCCACGCTTCCCTCCTCCCCATTTTGTTGCTTCGCCTCCCCCAGCCATGCCCACGCCTCGGCATTGGACTCGTCAGCTTGCACAGCCGATTCAAACGCGGCGCGCGCCAACTGCCACACGTTGACCAGTCCCAGCCCGCTGCCGATGATGACGAATCGTTCCGAAGGCAAGTCGTTTAGCAAAGCCAAATTCAAAGCGGAGCGAAGAGTCTGCGCTGGCGAATCAAATTGAGGGTCCAATTGGGAGGCGGTGATCAGTTCCGTCAGCGCGGACAAGGGGTCGGAAAGAGTCAACAAGAGTCCCAATTGGTAATGAGCAGAAGCATCTTCCGGTCGGTGAGCGGCATAGATTTGCAAATAGTCCGCGGCTTTCGGAAAATCACCCTGTTCCTGAAATGCATAGGCAAGACGTTGATACAAACCATCCGAAAATTCCTTCTGTTGAAGACCTCGATTCCAGATTTCGACCGCCTGCGTTGGGTTGTCGTTCAGGTAATTCACGTCACCCCATGCCGCCCAACCTTCGGGCGTAAGTACGTTCTTCTCAAATGCGCTCCGGTAGACCTCATCCGCCCGCGCGTATTCCCCCGCGTGAAAAAACGCGTGACCGGCAAGTTCGTACAAATCGGCGCGCCACGGGAGTCGTTGCGCCGCGCGCAGGTAATGCTCTGCGATCGCCGGGTACGAATCAGAAGCGGCCGCCTTGTTTAATTCTGAATATCCTTCAACAAGCACAGGCGCAACAACGGCAACCAGAAGCAAAAGCAGGATGACGATGACTCGCAGAGAAGTTCGACCCATGCGAAGAATTATAGCCTTTGACCGCTGAACGACGTTAACGCTCCTGCAACCCTGCGGTTTACGCCGGAAATTCGCAAGTGGAATATAATCATCCTCGAAATGAGCGCGTTGCTGATAGGCATTTTCGATTTTTTCACACAACCCGCCGGGAGCCTGATCTATCACCTCATCCTGGTATTTTCCGTGATGTGGGCGGGGCAGTCTGCGTACGTCCATTGGAAAACGAGTGAATTCCCCCAGGCGCGTCGGACCATCTTCGGACTTTCGTTTCTTCTCGCCGGGCAAATCGGTTTGTTTTTGATCACACTGCTTGGGTACGCGGGATGGGTCAACCTATCAGTGATTCTGCCTCCGCTGGACCGCGCCGTCACACTGTTTTCATTATTGTGGACGATCTGGCTGTGGAACTTTCCCGAACCGAGCCGCTCCGCAGACGCATCCACCGGGCTATTGAGCCTGCTCCTCGCCGCCGGGCTTGGTCTCAGCCTCGTTGTGTACGCACAAGACCTCAACCGCCCCGACTACAACCTCACCATCAACGACGGCATCTGGCAACTCGCGAGCATCGCCTTCGCGTTCTTCGGCTTGTTACTGCTTGCCCTCCGCCGTCCCAACGGCGCGAACTATGGCTTGGCAGTTTTCCTGCTCGCCTTTCTGGGTCATCTCCTTCATATGATCTTTGGTCGCTTCAGCGGGGATTTCCCCGGCGCGGTACGGCTGATGTACATGGCGGCGTTCCCGATTCTGATGACCCTGCCGCAACGCTTCCCCGCGCCCACGAAGGGACCGACTTCCATCAAACAACACGCGCCAGTGGATGAACGCCGCCGCTACAGCACCGACCCAAAAACGTTCCACGCGTTGCTGGGGTTGGCGGGTGAATCCAGCGCGGACAGGTTGAGTCAAGCCATCACCCGCGCGATCTCGCAAACCATGCTCGCCGACCTGTGCTTTTTGATTTATCTCACCGACAACAAAAACCAGATCCAAATCGCCAGCGGATACGATTTGATCCGCGAGGAAATCCTCGAAGGCGGAAGCCTGAACAAAGGCACGGTCCCCATGCTCACTAACGCATTGCAACGCGGGCGACCGTTGCGATTGCCCTCCTCCAGCACCTCGGCCGACATCAAAGGGCTGAGCGATTTACTGGGGCTTGCCAGTCCGGGTCACATTCTGAGCGTACCCATCGTCACGCCGGAAAAAGATTCGCTCGGCGGCGTGTTGCTGCTTTCACCGTACTCGAACCGCTTGTGGAGCGCGGAGGATCAGGCGTTCCTCTCCAACATTGCGGTCGCGCTTGTGCCGATCATCCAGCGCGGAAACAAGATGACCTCGCTCGAACAAAAAGGCGAGCAGACCAAACAAGCCCTCGAAGCGGTGCAATCGCGCATTATTGACCTTGAACGCCGCAACGCCGACCTGCTCAAACAAATGGACGCCGTGCGCGCAGACGCCCAGCAGGGACTGCCGCAAGCCGCAAACCTTGCCGCGCTCACCAAAGTGCAGGAAGACTCACAAAAAGCCATCGAACGGCTCAAACAGGAAAATGAATCCTTGCGGGCAGGCAAAGGCAAATCCAACGCGGGGCAGGTGGAAAGCGAATTACGGCTCACCCTCGAAGAAATTGCCCGCCTGCAAAACCAACTCGTGCAGGCAAACATGCGCGTGACCGAATTGGAAAAGGGCGCTGCTTCCACGGTACCCAGCGAACAAGCCGAAGTGGTCGCGTCCATTTCACAGGAGTTGCGCCAGCCGATGTCTTCGATTGTGGGGTACACCGACTTATTGCTCGGCGAATCCGTCGGCATCCTCGGCGCGTTGCAACGTAAATTTGTCGAACGGATCAAAGCCTCCACCGAGCGGATCGGCAACCTCGTGGACGATTTGATCCAAGTGACCACGCTCGAAACCGGGCTGAACGAACTCAAACCCGAGCCTGTGGATTTGAACCTGATCATTGACAATGCCATGTCGTACACGAGCAGTCAGGTGCGCGAGAAAAATATTTCGCTGCACCTCGACCTGCCGAAGAACATCGCCTCCATCAACGCCGACCGTGAAGCCCTGCAACAGATTTTGATTCATCTCCTGCAAAACGCGGGAGCCGCCTCCCCGGTGGAAGGAACCGTGTATCTAAAAGTCCAGACCAAAGCGGAGGCGGGGAACGAGTACGTTCTGATCCAGGTGAAAGATTCCGGCGGGGGCATCCCCGCGGAAGATTTGTCGCGCGTTTTCACCCGCCGCTATCGCGCCGATAACGTTTTGATTCAAGGAGTTGGCGATACCGGCGTCGGGTTGTCCATCGCGAAGACGCTCACCGAAGCGCAACGCGGTCGCATCTGGGTGGAGACCGAGGCGGGCGTCGGCTCGACGTTTAGTGTGTTGTTGCTCATTGCAAAATCTGTGCTAACGCGGGTACCGGAGCATTAATCATGCAAGCCCTGCGTCAGTTGGGGGGAGGGATCGTCATCGCCATCGTCTCCATCATCCTTGTCGTCGGGGGGATCGCGCTTGCCATAGCCGAATCGGCTCCGGCGCCATCTGCCCCCGAACCGGTCGTGACCTTCACCCCAACCTCGAACTTGTTTTTTTTCACGCCCACCGTTTTTTCTTTTCCTACATTCCCTGAAACGCCGCTCACAACGATAACGCAAACGTCAAGCCCCGCGTTTCCGCCGCCCCCGCCCACCATCTGCCCTCCCCCGCCAAGCGGATGGTCGCTCATCATCGTCAACCTCAACGACACGATCTACACCCTCGCGCAAAAATACGCCGCCAGTGAAGACGCGTTGAAAAACGCAAACTGCCTTGGCTCGGTGGATTTGCAACCCGGCACGGCATTGTACGTGCCGCCAGTATTTTCAACCGCCGTCGTTGTTTCGTGCAGTCCGCCATTGGGCTGGGTAAAAAATCACGTGGTGCAACCCGGTGAAAATTTATTTCGCATCGCCCTCTCGTATGGGCTGACGTACCCGCAATTACAACAAGGGAACTGCATGGGCAGTTCGATCACGATTTACGTCGGGCAAAGGTTGTGGGCGCCGAACATCGCCACCTTCACGCCAATCCCCGGCATAACACTCATCCCGACCTTCCCCACAGCCACGCAAACATCAACTCAAATTCCAACCAACACGTTTACACCAACATTTACACAAATCCCCTCAGCGATTTCCACGTTTATTTCAACGGCAACGCCGGCGCCCACCTCCACAAACACCTCCGTACCTGCTCCAACGTTCACACCCTCCCTCACGCCATTCCCCTCGCCATGAAATTTTTCAGACAATTCATCATCGCGGCGATCCTGCTCGCGGGATGCGGCATCCCCGCGCCGCCAACGCAACAGCCTTCTCTCTTCGCTTTGGTGACCTCCGCGCCGAACGCCTCACCCACACCGACACCTTTTCAGCCGATTCCTGTGGATGCGACAACCTTTTTCAGCGCGGCAAACGACCCGCTTCTCTCGCAAAGTGCAGTTGATTCAACCATCCCGACCGCCGCCCTTCCTTCAGAGACTCCACTCCCGACCATTGACGCGCAACTCCTCGTCAACACCGTCGCGCCGCAACCGACGATTGACAGCCAGGTCCTCAACAACGGACAGGACACCGTCAACTTTTTATTGATCGGCTCAGACCGCCGCTCTGCGACCGGCTCCACACGCACCGACACGTTGATCATCGTCATCCTCCGTCCGCACGAGGGACAGGTCTCGCTTATTTCGATTCCGCGTGATCTGTGGGTTTCGATTCCCGGTTACGAGAACAATCGCGTCAACACCGCCTATCAATTGGGAATTTCCACCGGCTACCCCGGCGGCGGACCCGCTCTGCTCAAAGAAACAATCCAATACAACCTCGGCATCCGCATTGATCACACCACGCTGGTGGACTTCAACGGTTTCAGCAATATCGTCAACACCCTCGGCGGCGTGGACGTGCCCGTCTCATGCGCCTATACCGATTGGCGTTTGATTGATCCGAGTTACAACCCGGAAGACGAGAACAACTGGTATTTGTATACCGCGGAACCCGGTGTCATCCACATGGACGGTGACCTCGCGCTGTGGTACGCGCGCTCGCGCCAAAAATCCAACGACTTCGACCGGGGCAGGCGTCAACAGGAAGTGTTGCGCGCGTTGTTCGATCAGGCATTGCGAACCGGCACATTGACCCGCATCCCCGACCTGTATAACAACTTGAAAGACTCCATCGAAACTGATCTCGCGCTGGGAGATATTTTACAACTCTCCGTGCTCGCGCCGAATATGACCAATGCCGACATCCGCAGTTATTACATCCGCCCGCCGCTGGTCAGTTCGTGGATCACGAACGGCGGCGCATACGTCCTGCTCCCGAACACGGAGTTGCTCCAGCAAATGCTCATGCAAGCACTTTCCCCTGCGCCGCAAATTTCCCAAAAGCAGGCAATCACAATTGATGTGATGAACGGCACATCCATCCCCGGTTACGAAACGCTCGCCGCGAACCGGCTCAACTACGCCGGCTACGAGACGCATATTATCCCCTCCGACCGGCAGGATTACTCCAATTCCGTGCTCATTGATAAAACTGTTTTGCCCGACCCCAATTTCAGCAACCCGATCCTCAACGTGATGGGCTTATCCGCGAATAACTTGATCTTATCTCCATCACTGGGTGGCGGTTCAAATTATTTGTTGATTCTAGGTTACGACTACCAACCGTGCTTCCAGCCCGAAAGTTTGGGGCAGTGATTGGGGGTATACTTGTGCCATGCAACAATCAGCCAAAATCGAAAAGATTGTCTCAAAAACTAAACTGACTGACAAGAAATCAGATACCGCTTACTGGAGAAGCCAGACTTATACTGCGCGTCTTTCCGCTTTGGAAGAAATTCGACGGGAATATCATCACTGGAGGTACGGTGCTGAACCAGGATTTCAAAGAGTTTATACAATCGTTAAACGATAACGAGGTCCGTTATCTTGTGGTTGGGGGATATGCTGTCGCATTGCATGGTTATCCCCGATATACAAAAGATATGGATATTTGGGTGGATATGACGGTTGATAATGCATCTAAACTTGTAAAAGCGCTCGATCAATTTGGATTTGGTTCATTGGGTGTGAAAGAATCAGATTTTATGGAGCCTGATCAAATACTCCAATTGGGCTACCCGCCAAGTCGAATTGACATCCTTACAACCCTTCCAGGTGTGGGATTTTCCGAGTGTTACCTCACTCGCAAAGCAGTAGACGTAGACGGAGTTACTGCAAACTTTATAGACCTCGATAACCTAAGGAAAAATAAAAGAGCAACAGGAAGACATCAAGATCTGGCTGATCTTGAAAATCTGGAATAATTCGAGGCATTAAGATGTGCCCGCTTTTCCAACTCAAACTCAAAAGGAGAATTTATCATGACCGATAAAAAAGCAGTTTTCCCCGAAGGCGCCAACCCAATGGGACCGTATTCACCAGGCATTATCAGCGGCGGATTTTTGTTTGTGGCAGGACAAGTAGGACGCGCACCCGATGGTTCCATCGGGTGCGACCATCGAAGAGCAGACACGATTCACGCTTAAAAATGTCGGCGGGGTCTTGCGCGCCGCGGGCTGCGACTTCAAGGATGTGGTCAAAGCGAACGTATACATTACCAAACAAGAATATTTCCAGGCATTCAACCCAATTTACATGGAATATTTCCCGGAGCCGCGCCCTGCGCGCGCCACCGTGATCGCCGCCTTGGTGGATGACAAATTTTTGATCGAGATCGAAGCAATTGCGAAGTTGCCGTAGATCAGATTGTTATCTTTAGGAAACAAAAAAACTCGGAGTTCTTGAAGATTTCCGAGTTTTCATTTAACCTACCCTCCCGCGATCTTGACTTTGTATCCCAACTTCATCAATACTCCTGCTATCTTCTTGCGGTGCTCACCCTGGATTTCGATCACCCCATCCTTGACAGTCCCACCTGTGCCGCACTCCTGTTTAAGTCGCTTCGCCAGCGACTTCATCTCCTCCGCAGACAGCGCGAGATTCTTCACCAACGTCACCGCCTTGCCGCCACGTCCCGCCGACTCGCGGTGGAGGTAGATGGTTTGTTGCTGAAGGGGGAGCGATTTTTGATTCGTGATTTTTTCGCTTTTCTTTCGGAGGTCTCCTTGCTCCGAGGACCAGACGGTTTTATTATTATCCATGATAGTTTCCTCAAAGTGAGTTTCAATTAGTGTAGAAGAGATAATGTGAGAAGTCAACCATTTTATCGAATCGATGTGTTGACACCTCCTCCTTTCCCGGCTAAACTACACGAAGAACAAGAATTGTCATGCCTGAGAACAAACTCACTTCGCATCTAAATCAAAACACGCCGCTTGTCTCGGCGATCCAATCGTGGGAGAGGTACCTCGCGGACCAGGGTCGCTCGCCGAACACGATCAAAGCCTTCCTCTCGGACGTGCGCCTGCTCACTTCCTTCCTCCCGGAAGATGTGACCATCGGCAAAGTCACCACCAAAGACCTCAACCGATATTTCGAATGGATGGAAAAAGAGCGCGACGTGCCGTGCAGTCCCAAGACGCTGGCGCGGCGCATCACCGCGGCGAAGTCGCTTTTCCGCTGGTTGCACAAGTTCGGCGCGCTGGTCGTGGACCCCGCCGAGAAGGTCGCGCAACGCTCCGCTATCAGCCCCATCCCCACCGTGTTGACTCTAAAAGAGTACGATGAAGTCCTGCTCGCCGCAGACCGTCACCGCCGCGCGTCCAAGCCGGATGCGCGTCCGTACGCGCTGGTGTGTTTATTGCTGACAACAGGAATCAAAAAGAGCGAGACGTTGGGAATCAAACTCGAACATCTCGAACTGGATTCGCCGAATGGACCGCAGGTCTTCATCAAATATGCGACGCCGGCGAATCGCTACAAGGAAAGGAAGCTGGTTCTCCCTAGCGACTGGATACCCGCCTTCAACGAATACGCCGCCCAGTATCAGCCAGAGGAGAAACTCTTCCCGTGGTCGCCGCGGCGGCTGGAGTATCTACTTGAAGACATCAGCAACGAAGCCGGGCTGACCAAGCATCTCTCCTTCGATATGTGCCGCTGGACGTGCGCCCTCAACGATTACCGCGCCGGCGAAGAACCAGATAAGATCCGCCAGAAGATGGGCGTGTCCAAAATCCAATGGCGCGAGTTGTTCATCAAGTTGAAGCAGTTGAGCGGGAATTAATCGTCGTTGGAATTTGGAGTTGAACCTTGATGCTGAATCAGAAACGGAAATGCCATACTCTTCAGTGAGGCGTGGCATTTTTGTTGTCAAAAGAAGTTCGGTGGTCGAACGTAAGCAAAAGTGGTTTTGGTTATCGGTGGTTTCCCCCTATCGGAGACTTCGCGATAGGATGGCGGAAGGATCATCGCCGTCCACTCAACCACCGAGGCACAACCGATATGTGTGGTCTCAATACGGGCGGGAAGAACGTCCGCCCTACTCGACCACCAGAACATAGATGAAATAGGAGTTTTGAATGTGCGGAATATTTGGTTACATCACGAACAAAGAAATTGAATTGGGACCGATCTTGATCTCAGCCGCGGAACGACTCACCTACCGCGGCTATGACTCGGTCGGCGCGGCAACGATGAACAATGGAAGAATTGATCTACGCAAAGACGTCGGCAAAGTGGATTCGGTGGCGGCGAAGTACAACATCAGCGAGATGCGTGGACAGCGCGGCATTACTCAATTGAGATGGGCTACGTTCGGCGAGCCTTCACAGATCAACGCACAGCCGCATTTGGATTCAAATGGCGACATGGTCGGCGCGCACAATGGAAACGTGGTGAACAACGTCGAGTTGCGCGAGCAGTTCATGGCGGAGGGCATGACCATCCGTTCGCAGAATGATGGCGAGACGTGTGTCCATGCGGTGGAAAGATACATCAGCCGCGGGTATGAATTTATTGATGCAATCCGACTCGCTTACGGCGATCTCGAAGGCGACTATGCTTTTGTCATCGGGCGTGCGAATGACGATAAACTGTATGCGTTCAAAAAAGGTTCAGGCATGGTGGTGGGACTCGGTGAAGGCTTTACGTGTGTTTCATCTGACCTGCCTTCGATTCTGCCGCTGACGCGCGAAGTCATCCGCCCGCAGGATGGGGAGATCGTTACGTTGTGGGCAGACAAGGTCGAGGTGCGGTCTGTCAAGGATGGGAAAAAAGTTGATCGAATGCCAGAAACAATCACGGAGTCGATGGATGCGGTGCAGAAGGGCGGGTATCCGCATTTTATGTTGAAGGAAATTCATGAGCAGGCACAGGTCGCCCGTGAGTTATCCCATGTGCTTCAAGGAAACCGCGAAGTCGAAACGCTGGTCGGGAAGATGAAGAACGCGCGTCATCTATATTTCATCGGATGCGGCACGAGTTATCACGCCGCGTCGGTAGGCGCGGTCTATTTCGCGCAACTAGCTGGGCGCGCCGCCATCCCCGTGCTTGCGCCGCAGTTCATCGCGCAATATGCGCCCGCGGTGGATCACGATGACGTGGGAATTTTCGTCAGCCAATCGGGCGAGACCAAGGATGTGCTCAACGCGTTGGAAGCGGCGGAGGCGCGCGGCATGGCGTGTTTTGGATTGGCGAACGTGGTCGGCTCGACCTTGACAAAGACCGCCTCGCTCTGGCTACCCCTGTGCTGTGGCTACGAAATCAGCGTCCCCGCCACGAAGACATTTACCAACCAGGTCGTGACGTTTTTGTATCTGGCGCATAAGATGGCGGGAGGTGGTCTCGATACGCCCCGCGACGATCAGCGGGGCTACTCGACCACCAACTTATTTGACCGTATCCCTGAACTGATGGAAAAGACTCTTGAGATGGTCGCGCCGCAGATCGAAGCGATTGCAAAAGACCTCAACGCTCACGAATGGAACGACATGTATTGTCTCGGCTACGGTGCGACGTACGCCATCGCGCTCGAAGGCGCGTTGAAGTTGAAGGAGATCACGTACGCCCACTGCGAAGGGATGCTCTCGACCGAGTTCAAACACGGACCGCTCTCCGCGGTGAGCAAGGGCTTCCCCATCATATTCGTGGCGGGACCGAACGATGTGCCGCTCATCATCAGCGGCATCAATGAAGTGAAAGTGCGCGGCGCACGGACGATCGTCATCGCCGAAGAGGACGCCCGCCTGCGCGCCAATGGCGATGATCTGGTCGTCATCCCCAAATCAGACGCGCAGATCAGCGCGTTGCTCGGAGTCCTGCCGTTGCAGTTGCTCTCTTATCACATGAGCGTGATGCGCGGGTTCGACCCTGATTTCCCGAGGAATTTGTCGAAGACGCTGACGGTGGATTGACTACAATGATTAAGACCTAACATGTCTCATGCGCGCCGTTGTTTGCCGTAACGCTTGCGTGGATAAAGGTCAAGGTTGATCAAACTCCTTCAGAGACATGTCAGGTCTGGTAAGGGGGTAAAGTTCATTTTTCCACGACCCCCTATTGACAGAAAAATTATTTGGAGTATTCTAGAAGCATTGGCTGGCGGGGATGCCCAGAGTGACCTCACCCCGCGGTCCAAGCCTAAAAAGGAGAATGCCATGATGAAGAGAATCTTTCAAATGACCATCCTCGCCATCCTGATCGTCAGTTCGTTTGCCGCGGCGGGCGGCGCGTCGGCGTGGTCCAACTGCCCCGCCTACGTCACCGTGCAATGGGGTGACACGTTGAGCGGTATCGCCGCGCAATGCGGTGCTACCGTGGAAGCCATTCAAGCCGCGAACCCCGGCCTCGGGTGGTGGGTCTACGCGGGACAGGTGCTTTACATCCCATCGGGATACACTCAACCACCCGTTTCTTATCCACCCTCGGGCGGAACCTACACCGTCCAATGGGGTGACACCCTCGGCAAGATCGCCGCAAAGACCGGCGCCAGCGTGGCGAGTCTGTTGGCAGCGAATCCACAGATCACGAACCCCAGCCTCATTTACACGGGCCAGGTGATCTACCTGCCCGCCGGGGTTGTCACATCGCCGAGTTATCCTCCGCAACCGCCCGCCTGCCCGACTCAATCTCCCAGTACCAGCACGTACAAGATCGTCAAGATCACGTATAAATACGGGTTATACCTCCGCAATGCGCCCTATGGCGGAGAGATCCTCTCCTCCGCGGTGTACAAAACGTACTGGTATTACAACACCGGCAACATCCTCAGGCTTGAAGACGGCTCGGTGTGGGTGGAAGTCAAACTGGGTGAGCAAATCAAAGGTTGCTGGACCGGCTGGATGTTGGTGAAGGATAACCTTGGTAAATACTTCACCTCGCCGCAAATTGATTGAATGACAAACACCTTCGGGTTTTTGATGCGCCCGAAGGTGTTTTTTTATTCTTGACAAATAGACAAACTTCTATATAATGACGGGGGAGCAGGACACCTGATGAATTCGATGCCGCTCGCCTGCGATATGAACGTGTTTACTCCCAGTGAGCGCGAGCAACACGTACAAGGCGCGGCGAACCTGCTCCAGTCGTTGCAAGGTGTTCAGGCTGTGATGAACGGATTTGAGTTTACCTTCCCGAACGATTCGGAAATCGTCACGCGGCTGACGGAATTCATTTCAAAGGAGCGGAGGTGCTGTCCGTTTTTGGAATTTACGTTGAAGTTCGTTCCAAACTATGAAAGTGTCTCGCTCACCATTGCGGGTCCGGAAGGCACACAAGATTTCCTGCGCGAAGAATTTAGCGAAGCATTTGTATGACGCCAAAATTTGACCCCGTATTGTTTGCCAAAGCCATCTCTGATGAAACGCGCCAGAAGATCATGAGCACATGTTGTTGCTGTTGGTGTTCGGTGAATGAAATCGTCGAGAAGGTTGGTTTTTCACAGCCCACCATTTCGCATCATCTCGCCATCCTGCGCGACGCGGGGTTGGTCCACATCCGCGAGGAGGGCAAGCAAACGTTTTACTCGTTGAATCAGGACCAGGTGGCATATTGTTGCGGACAGTTGATGGTCAAATTTGCGCCGGAGGATAAGTCCACGCAAATTTTGTTGAAGACTTTTTCCTAGGGATTCTTTTTTTGCGAGAACATATCGATATGTGCCTATGTGTAAAGGGAAGGAGGTGAATAGCATGGAAGAATTGGATGTGATCTGCGACGACTCCTGTTGCGGCGGATGTTGCTAACCGACGAAAGATAGAAAACAGGCTGGGGATTCTAGAGTCCTCAGCCTGTTTGATTTAAAGTCGTTGGTTCAAATCTTTTCACGAACCGCTCGTTTCATCGGGTTTGGCGGCGCGTGTCTTTTTGCGCGAACCAGCCGGCTGGACCGGGTTTTCGATCACTGGTTGGGTGTCGAAATCGGGCAGGGTGACATCCGCATCGCGGATGGCGCGCACGAGATAGCCGGATAAGCCGACGAGTGTACCAGCGATTCCACACAGGAAGATCATCAAACCGAAACCCGAACCGGGACCTGTGCCGACGATCCAACCGAAATATTTGATGAGTTGCCCGCCCTCCGCCATAGCCGGCTCGAAGATGCCTTCGCCGAGGAATCCCGCCACAAGGGGCGTAAGCGGAATCATGGCTTGAGCCAGAAATTCACTGGCGGCAAAGACGCGTCCCTGCACGTCGGGGGGAATCTTCGTCTGTAGAAAAGTGTCCAACGATACGTTGACGACCGGCTCGAAGACCGCGTCCACAATGGCGGCGATCACCCAAAACAGAAGGAGTTGACCGATCCCGAGGAGCGTCAGCCCGAATAGGCTCGATAGCACCCAGCCTAAAATAATGGCGCGCACCGGGCGTCGAATCCCTCCCAACGTGGTAAGCACGATACCTGCCGCCAGCGCGGCAAGCGCCGCCGCTGATTGCGCGGTGCCGGCCGAACTTGGGTCGCCGCCGGTGCGAAGCGATACCATTGTAAACAAGGATGTGACCGAAAGCGCAACACCGGAGAAAAAATTGCCAAAGAAAAAGATCAATTGCAAACCAAGCAGACCGGGGCGCCTCAAAATATAACGGATTCCATACATCGCCCCTTTGAGGAAGCCGCTCTTGGCGCTCTCCCCTTCCTGCGTGTGCGGCGTGAGCGGGACATCCACGATCAACAAGGCGGTGATGGATACTGCATACGAAAGCAAATTGACGATGAGAATGCCGCTCAACCCGATGGAGCGGAAGAGGAACACAGCGAGCAGGGGACCGACAATGCCCGGCGCGCTATCCAGCAAGGCAAGGAAGCCGTTGGCGCGCACAAAATGTTTTTTGGAAACCATCGTGGTGATGGCGGCGGAATACGAAGGCGACTGGAAAGCATAGCCGATCCCCTGGAAGATCGCCGCCAGATACAAATGCCAGATCGCCAGCTGATTGGCTTGTTCCAGAATTAACAGTAAAACCGCCGCGGCGAGAGACAACACATCGTAGACCAGCATCATCGCTTTGCGCGGGTAGCGGTCTACAAAGACGCCGGCGAACAGGATCACAAGCAAATAGGATGCAAAGTACAGGAATTCCCACGAACCGAGCGCGTTACCGCTCGATTCGGTGTTACTCAAAATCCACGCGGGGAGCGCAAAAAAAGCGATGCTGGAGGCGGTGCCGGAGACCATCTGACCGACCCAGATGGTGAATATTCCTCGTAATCCCCGCGGACGGCGAAAGGGAAAAACCCGAGTCATTAAGGACATTTCAAAGGGAGAATAACACAGCCTAAAAAAGAAAACAACCCTTGAACCGGGTTGTTCCTTGTAAATTCCTTGTAAAAGATTCAGACCTCAGGCGGGTTGAGCTTCCGCCTTCGCAAGAGCATCGTGATCGGACAAAATGGATTCTGCATCCCGGATCGAACTGGAAAGATAGCCCGCGAGACCCACGAGCGCGGAGCCAAGCCCGCAGAAGAACATCAACGTGCCCATGCCGGAACCCGCCCCGGTACCGACGAGCGACGATAACGCGGAGGGCAGACCTGTCCCGGCAATCGCGGCAGGTTCGAGCACAAAGTCCGCGAGCGCGCCGCCGATCAACGGAGAAACGGGATTCGTGAGCCACGCGATCAAGCGGCGGGCGGCAAACACGCGACCTTGAATATCCGGCGCGACTTTCGATTGCCAGATGGCTTGATTCGACCCATTGACCAGCGGGACAACGAGCGATGTAAGCGCAATCCCTGCAACCCACACCGGCAAGCCGCCCTCAAATCCCGCGATTGCCATGCCAATTCCGCCAATCAACCAGCCTAGCAAGACACCGTGGACGCGGCGTTTGAAGCCTCCCCACGCGCTCATTGCGACGCCTCCCACCACAGCCGCAACGGCTCCCGCAGATTGGACGGATCCAAACATCAGTTCGCTTCCACCGGAACGGGTCAGAATCATGGGCGCCAGCACGGTGAAGCCGACGCCGGCGAACAAGTTCCCGAAAAAGAAGATCGTCTGCAATCCGAGCAGGCTCGGTCGCGCGAAAATATATTTGAACCCATATGCCGCTTCATTCAACATTCCGCCGCTCTGTGATTGCACACCTTCCTCGGTGCGGACCGGTTGCGGAATGTGGACAAACATCAACGCGCCGATGGCGAACAGGAACGTGACCACATCGAGGAAAAGCACGCCGGTCAGTTGGATCACCGGGAGCAACGCCCCCGCCAAAATCGGAGCGATCACCTGCGGACCCGCCTCGATCAACGACATCATGCCGTTGGCGCGCCCCAACTGTTCCTTCGGAACCATGGTCGAGATCGCGGCAGAATAGGCGGGCCATTGGAACGCCATGCCCAACCCATAGATGATCGACGCGCCATACAAGTGCCAATATTCGAGAATTCCCATTGCCTGAAAAACCAAAATGCCGAGGGTGGCAACGCCCGCGGCAATATCGCTGACCATCATCATCATTTTTCGGTTGTAGCGATCCACCCACACGCCAGCGATTGGTGAGATCAGCAGGAAGGGGGTAATGAAAAACACCTGCATGGCGCCCATCGCCAGCGCGCTCCCCGTCTCTTTGAACATGAAGATGGTCAGCGCGAACTGACTCATCGAACTGGCAAGCACAGACACGATCTGCCCGATCCAGACGATCGTGAAGCCAAACATCCCGCTTGGGCGGGTGGGAATATTCTCCATAATCTCTCCTCAGTTATTCTTTGCTATTCAACGTAAATTTCAACGTGCTCGCCGTCTTCCTCGTCGGTCACGTCAATGATCTTGCCGGTCATACCGGCGCGGAGCGCTTCCATCACGTTGGACATGTCCACACCTTCAACCTCGGGGGCGAAGTGCGCGCCGATCTTCAAACCCGCGTCCACGAGGGCAAGCGGAATCTGCACCGAGGCTTTCGACCTGCCGGACCGCGTGTCGGTGACGCGAATCCGCAGCCACTTGGCGCCACCCGGCATCCCCGGCGCGCGAGGCGAAAGCGGTCGGCGTTCGCTCAAGGCGGCGAGGAGTTTCGTCCCCTCCTCCGCGCTGAGTTTGCCTTCCTCGATCATTTTCAAAATTTTCATTCGTTCTTCAACTGATGCCATGACGACCTCCGTTACGATCCCAATTCAGGGGCTAGGATTGCAGATTCCTCATCAACTTGCTCTTCCACTTTTACAGGCGCGCCGCCTTTGGGAAGTTTGAATTTCAACCAGATCGGAATGATGGACAGCAACAACGCAATCGCGGTAATGGTGAACGGGAACTGCGGGTTGACGCGATCCCACAACTGCGCGCCGATCCAGGGCGCAGGGAGAGAGATAATGCCGAGGCTGGTACTGAACAACCCAAATGCCGTGCCGCGTAAATGTTGCGGGACCGCCTTGCTGATGAGCGATTGATAGGCCGGCATCATGATGCCGACCCCCACACCCGCCATTGCCCAACCGACAAAGTACAGCCAGTAATTTCCCTGTGGGATGTTGATGAGGGTAAGCAACGCGCCCGCCATCAAGACCATTCCCGAGGCAATGCCCACGCGTTCGCCGACCTTGTCCGAAAGCCAGCCGCCGGGAATCATCACCAGCATCATGCACAGACCGAACAGCGAGTTGACCCAGCCAATTTGCGGGATGGTCAGCCCGCCGACATCTTGCATGTAAACCGGGAACAGGTTGCCGGAAAGCTGGAAGGACACATCGCGGAAGCCGTCGGTGATCAAGATCCACGTGATGAGTCCGCCGGAAAACATCAAACCAAACATCGCGCTCAGGTTCGTTTTCAAACTGGCGAATGAAAGCGTAGGCTTAGAGGTCTGTCCTTTTGATGCTTCACGTGCCATGCCGATGCGCATCAGCGCGGCAACGAAATAGAAAATACCCGCGATCAGCAACATAAACTTGAATCCGTATGACCCAGCCAGCCATGCGCCCACTGGCGGACCGACAACCGTCACGATCATAAAGATCGCCTGCGAGACTCCATACACCTTGCCGCGATTCTCCTCGCTGGAATGTTCTGCAATGAACGCATCAAAACTGGGTCCCACCAGCGCGCGCGCCACAGCGCCAACCGCTACCGCCAGCAACAGCCAGTGCCACGTATCCGCCAGAATCAACGGAATAAAACCAATCACGCCGAACACGCTCCCGATGGCAATGGCGCGCAAACGCCCCAGCGAATCCGAGATCCACCCGCCAAGAATTTGTAATAGAAGAGGCGCTATCTGCGCAAGCGTGAAGAACAAACCAATCTGTGGGATCGAGGCGTTCAAGTCTTTCAGGTAAAGCGGCAGTAAACCATCGTACATGTTCCCGCCGATGTTCGCAAAGATCATCGCGGTAAGAAACAGGATAAGGACACCGCTCAAAATTGGTCGTTTTTTGATCTCAGCCATTCTTTCTCCGTTAACCGATATACAACTGCACGTGGGCATCGTCATCGTCCACATCGATCATCAAAGGTTCTTTCGTGTCTCTGGTAGCATGCATCATCGCAACGATCCCTTCTGCCTTGCGGTGATCCAGCCTGCTGATGTTATGCGCGAACGTTTCAAAGAACCAGGCAACGAAGCCGAACGGGATCGGGAACCCAAGCGTGATGTGACGCGGTCCGTCGCCGGGTTCGGCATTGCGCCGGTCCACGTTGATGTAAATCCAGCGCGAAGCCCGCCCGAATCGAGCGCGATCAACAACACACCAAGCAACAACGGCAGGGTCATGCAATAGAACCAGAAATTCGTGCCGGCATTCTGTTGGATGGAGTAGATGACCCACGCGCTGAACACGGTGACAAAAATACCCGCCCACAACGGGATCAACGCAAATTTTCGAGCGCGCGACTTGATCGCATCGAATTCCGGGGCTTCGGTCTTTTCATAGCCAGAATGCGCCGCTGGTTGAATCACTTCTACTTCCGCGCCAGCCTCTACCGCGTCATCTTCGATGGCGCGCATCAAACGCGCGGCTTCCTCCGCCGAGATCTTCCCCTCCTCCACCATTTGCAAAATCTTTCTGCGTTCTTCCGAAGACATCACGAACCTCCTTCCAGCGCTTTCAATAATTCTTCCGCCTGCGCGGCTGAGATTTTCTTTTCAGAAAGCATTTTGAGAATCGCCATGCGCTCCTCTTCCGCTATCGGTTCTGATGGAGGCGCCGGCGGGACAGGCGGTTTGGGCGCGCCTTTGAAATCCCAATTCCAACGACCGACGACAAGTCCGCTTTTTGGATGACCGACATGGCGCGCATGACGCGCGGCGTGACGTTCTGCCCGGCGCAACGCTTCATCCGCACGTTTGGTGGCGCGTGCCGTAGCCTCCTCCACCTTGCGTGAAATCCGCTCGCCAAAACCCGACCAATCGAAATTCAAGCCGGCAAAGTTGCCGAACTCGTCCGCTGAATCGCCGGCATCCGCCCGGTTCGAGACGCGTACTTCGCCGCCTGCGCTGAGTTTGATTTTTGCCGAACCATCGCCAAGCGTGACGATACGTTCGGTTGCTTCGTCATCGTTTTCGACACCCTTCCAATCCACGAAAATTTCGGCGCCGCGCACATCGAGAGTTGCATTGGCATCCTTGGGCAAGACAAGAAGGATATCCTCGCCCGCAGTGATGGAATATTCGGCATTTGCCTTTGGTTCGAGATACACCACCACATCCTCCCCCACATTGACGCGCACATCGCCGCGTGCGCCGCGCAAGGCAAGATCGTCTGCCACCGAATCGAGCACGACGCTCCCGTCCACACCGTGAATGGACGCGTCCCCGTTCAAGTTCATGATTCGCAGGTTGCCTTTTACTCCGCGCAGGGATAAATCGTCGGAGAGCGTTTCCAACGTTACGTCGCCATCCACCTCGCGGATGGACGCGTCACCGTGGAGGTTCTTGACAAAGACATTTCCCTTTGCGCTCGAGAGCGAAAGATCGCCGTGAATTGTGTCAATCGAAATGGACCCGACATCGCGAATGGAAAGATCGCCGGCGACTTCTTTGAGTTCGCATCCTCCCAGCAAGCCGCGGATGGACGCGTCTCCACCGATCATGACGAATTCGAGATAGGCGGTGCGGGGAACGCGCAGGGAGAGGTCGTCGCTGGAGGAAACTGAAACAAGTTCCCCCGTCTGTTCGACGCGGAATTCATCCTCATCGCCTTTGATCAACAACTCGTTGCCGTCCCACCCGATCACGCCGAGGTCGCCGCCTGCAGATTCGATCCGAATCCGGGTATTACCTGAAATTGGAATTGATTTCGACATGGCTGATTACTCCTCGCCGCGCAACATGCGCATGGCTTCATCGGGTGAAATCTTTTCGGCTTCGAGGTCTTCAAGAATACGGGTGCGTTTTTCCGGTGTGATCTCGACGGTCTCATCCTTGCCGGGTTCGTATCCCAACGCGCGGATGACCTCATGCAAACGGTTGCGAATCGTGGGGTACGAAACCCCAAGTTCCTGCTCCATGCGGTTGATCTTGCCCTCGCATCGGACGAAGGTTACAATAAAATCGAGGTGCTCGGCGGTGAGGTGTGCGATCGGTCCGCCACTGAACGTCCCTTCAATGGACGTGTCGCATGTGGAGCAGTGCAGGCGCGTGACTTCTAATTCAGATTGGCAGACCGGGCAACGAGTTGGTGCGGCATACATGAGGAACCTCCGTTATGTTCAGGCTCTGAGGATTTTTGTATCGTCTTGAAGAAAGACAGGTTTGCGAAAGGATCCGCGCCACGAATGACGGCGGTGCAGTTTCTCACCTTGAGCGATCATCCACTTCCCGAGCGCATCCATCATGCGGGTCACTCTGGAATGAGACTTGAGCATTTCCTCTTTGAGGATGAAAACTCGATCTTGTTCGATTTTCTGAGATATGAAAGCGATAAAATCATCTGGGTGCATGTGTTCCATGGATTTTCTCCTTATTTTTCAGGAAAAATGAGCTAAATATCAGTATTTTGAAGGTTTTTATTATGTTTTACAATTTCATTATAATCATTTCTTATAATTTGTAAAGTATAAATAAATAAAATCAATCCTGATATTGATATTTTCAATTATCCTTCAGTTCCATCAAATTTCTCCTTGGAGCCACTATGATTCGAACTCTTTTCTACTCACCGGGTAAGTCTATACGCAAAAACGTTATGGCCTCTGAATTCCAAAAACTCCTCCGCGATCGCCGCGGACTGCTTTGGGTGGATTTCGCCGGGGACCCCCCGGAGACCTGCCTTCCCATCCTGCAAGGGTTCGGGTTCCACGAACTGGCTATCGGCGACGCTTTGCAACAAACCCACTCGCCAAAACTGGACGATTGGGGCGACTACCTCTACGTCGTTTTGAACTACATGAATATCAAGGAAAACAGCAAAGCATGGAACATTAAGATTGATGAGTTGGATATCTTCCTCGGGCAAAACTACCTGATCACCCATCACGATCTCCCCATCCCTGCCCTTGAGGACACGTGGGCATCCTGCGACCGGGATCCGCGCAACGTGCAGAACGGCGCAGATCACCTTCTATACAAGATCATAGACAGCCTCGTGGCAGGCTACATGCCCACCGTCGAAAAAATAGACGCCGCCATTGACGTGCTCGAGGATCAAATCTTCGACAGACCTTCGCCTCAAACCCTCGAACGGTTGTTTGCCCTCAAACGAGCCTTGCTCGCCATGCGGCGGATTCTCCTCCCCCAGCGCGAAGTCTTGAACAAACTTGCCCGCGACGATTACAAAGTGATTGATCCACGTGACCGTATCTTCTTCCGCGACATTTACGACCACCTCGTCCGCCTGCACGACCTGAATGAAAACCTGCGTGACCTGGTCGGCGGGGCACTGGACACGTACCTTTCCGTGGTCAACAACCGCATGAACGACATCATGAAGACGCTGACCATCATCACGACCCTCTTCATGCCGATCACATTCCTCACTGGCTTTTTCGGCATGAACTTCTTTGAACCTGTCGCCAGCCTTTTCGGGTGGACATCCCGCCAGATGTTTTACGTTATCGCCGCGATCATGTTGATTTTCCCGTTTGGGATGTACCTCTGGATGCGCCGCCGCACATGGATTTAGCCGTAACCTCGCCGCGCAAAGTCGGGCTTGACACAGAACAAGCGTTCGGTTATCATTCATAGCACAAATGAGCGAAGAATGCTCTGGAGGTTGCTATGATGATGGTTCGAAAAAGCAAAGGTCTCGGCGAACGCCACCAAAAAATTCTGGATTTTCTTGGAGAATATCAACGCGAGAACAAATACCCGCCTTCCATCCGTGAGATCGGAGAGAAGACCGGTATCACGTCCACCTCGGTCGTTAATTACTACCTCGATCAACTCGAAAAAATGGGAAAGATCGAACGCGACCGCAAGATTTCACGCGGCGTCCGCGTCTCCGGTCCCAACTATTCACCAGATATGCTTCGCATCCCGATTCTCGGCCCCATTGCGGCTGGTATCCCTCTCCCCGAACTGGATCCCAACGTCAGCTATCTTTCGGACAACGAAGCCAACGCCGTGGACATTGCACGCAGTCTGCTTCCTTCCAAGGAAAAAGGCGACAAACTTTTCGCCCTCGAAGTCAAGGGAGATTCCATGATTGACGCCATGATCAACGATGGCGACATCGTTGTGATGAAGCAAGCTTCTGAGGCGCGCAATGGCGAGATGGTTGCTGTGTGGTTATCGCGCGACAACGAAGCAACCTTGAAATACTTCTTCAAAGAGAAGGATCGAATCCGCTTGCAACCTGCCAACCCAACCATGAAAGCACAGTATTATAAGAAGACCGAGCCACTGGAGATCAAAGGCAAAGTGGTCATGGTCATCCGCAAAATGGAACGACCGTTGGCGGCATAACATACAATATTTCAGCGAAATAATAAACCACCTCCGTGAGGTCACGGAGGTGGTTTATTATCAATTGGCTATT
>Ga0247727_10004134_pt1 | contig 31111 bp, 24 predicted proteins | sample WisWelCaveWW1625_FD_202498 | JGI IMG/M metagenome (GOLD analysis project Ga0247727, IMG submission 202498) | Biofilm microbial communities from Wishing Well Cave, Virginia, United States - WW16-25 | ecosystem: Environmental > Aquatic > Deep subsurface > Groundwater > Cave microbial mat | place... | reverse complement strand
AGCGGGGAAACCGCTCACGATGGAGGTGTTCGGGCCGGCGAACACGCCCTACCGGCTCTTCTCGAGCGCCGGGTTCACTGAGCCGCAGGCGACGGACTACGGCTACCTGCGGCTCGCCACCCGCGGCGCGCGGCTCGTCGCGAGCGGCACGCTCGATTCCCTGGGCCGCGCCGCGGTCACGCTGGGAATCCCTTCCGATCTCGCGATCCCCGGGAACACCGTCTACTGGCAGGCGCTCGTCGGCTCGCCGCCGCGGCTCACCAACCTCGAATTCACGACGTTCCGCGATCTTTGAGCGGAGGCGGAAACATGAATGCAACGGCTCTACGTCTCTCGTCCCTCGGTGCGACAGCCCTGTTCTTCTCCTCGTCGGTGCCTCTCGGTCAAGGACTGCCCTTCGCGCGCGTGCACGAAATGGTGCCCGTCGACCGCTTCTACTACGCGCGAGGTCTCTCGGGAGACCTGGATGGAGATGGAGATCCGGACCTGATCGACATCGAGGGGAGCGCCTACCTGGTTCGGAACGAAGACCACGGCCGTTATGCCGAAACGTTGTTGTTCAATGGGATCAGCCGCCAGCTCCACGCGCTCGTCGACCTCGACAACGATGGATTGGACGATCTCCTCACCAAGGAGAACAAATGCACGATCGGCGTATGGATCAACCCTGGCGGAGGACTCTTCTCGGGGCTCACGTCGACTTTGCTACCTCCGAAGAAGACGCCGGGCTTCTTCCAAATCGTGATCGGGGACCTGAACGACGACGGGAGCGCCGACGTCTATGCTTTCGAAGGACAAGCGCAGCAGTACTCGACCTCCACTCCGGACGTCCTCTTTCTGAACGATGGATGGGGCTCCTTTTCCAGCCAAGCGGGTCCTTCCTTTCCCAAGAAGGCGCTCCTGGTCGACCTCGCCGACTTCGACGGGGACGGCGACCTGGACGCCGCACGACTCGACGCAGCCCTGGCCACTCGGATCTGGATCAACGACGGCGCGGGCGCCTTCTCGCTCGCTCCCGTCCAACCTCCGTTTCCATCCGGAACGACCCGGGGCTATCTGACCTCGGGGGACATGGACGTCGACGGGGACGTGGATCTCCTGGGGGGCAACCCGGTCCATCTCTACCGCAACGAAGGCGAGGGACTCTTCACCGACGAGGGCGAGGTCCTTCCGCTCCTCGGCGGAGAGCTCCATCTCGCTGACTTCGATGGAGACGAGGATCCGGACGTCGTGGGGTATACCTCCGGGTTCGTGAGTCTCCTCTTTCGGAACTCGGGCTTCGGGACGTTCGAGGGAGACGTCCGAGCGATCCCGTCCGTCAGCGACCTTCGCCCCTATGTGTTCCTCACTCTCGACGTCGATCGCGACCACGATCTCGACTTGCTCGCATCCTCGGGTTACCTGGGGACTCAGTTGCTTCTGAACGACGGCAACGGTTCCTTCACGAACGTCACCCGGGATCCCTGGGAGACGAGGAAGTACCCCGATGTCAGTTCCCTGGCGGGCGATCTGGACGGCGATCGCTTTCCCGATGCGCTCGGGTTCCGGACCCTGTATCCCTCTCTCGAGGGAGAGATCTATCTCCATCGCAGCCGGATGGACGGCACGTTCGTGGAGGAGAAGCTCCCGATCGCGCTGCCCCGTTCCCCACTCGCGCCGGTGCTCGCCGACATGGACCGCGACGGCGACCTCGACGTCGTCTCGTGGAACGGCATCTTCCTGCTCAACGACGGCCACGCGGGGTTCGAGGACGGATCACAACTCCTGCCGGTCCTGCCGAACTCGACGTCGCTCTTCTTCCCCCCGGCGGACCTCGACGGGGACGGCGATCCCGACCTGCTCCTGATCGAAGTGCCGCCCCTGGGGACGACCCCGTTCCAGTGCACCGTGCATCTGTGGCTGAACGACGGGCGCGGGAGTTTCATCGCCTCGCCCGTCCCGCTGCCGACCCTGAGCAGATGCCCAATCTCCGCCGCCTATGGCGACATCGACGGCGACGCCGACCTCGACGTCTGGATCGGCTTCAGTTATTACTATTCTCCGAACGTCCTGTGGTCGAACGGCGGAGAGGGGAGGTTCTCCGACGCCTCCTTCCTCTTCCCTCCCACGGGCCCCTTTGGACAGGAAGGAGCCTTCGCGGACTTGGACGGCGACGGCGACCTCGATCTTCTCACGCGGCTTGCCTACTCCGGCATCGGAGGAGACGCCTACCTGCTGTTCAACGACGGATCGGGAAGCTTCACGGACGCTTCCTCGCTCTGGCAGCAGGGCGCTCCAAGCGGCTGCTACGGCCAGTGCCTCCCAGGAAACGGGCTCATGACCGCCGACATCGACGAGGACGGCGACGTCGACGTCCAGGATGGTTGCTACCTGTGGACCAACGACGGCACGGGCCGCCTGGAACCCAAGGTCTCCGCGCTGCCGGGATGCGGCGTTGGAGCCAGGGACTACGACCTCGACGGAGATCTGGACCTCGGATACCCAGCCTACTCGGGCATCGTCACGAACGTCCTGCGGCACGTGAGCTGGCTTTCGTACCCGCGCGCGGGGAAGCCGCTCACGATGAAGGTCTTCGGGCCGCCGAACACGCCCTACCAGCTCTTCTCGAGCGCCGGGTTCACCGAACCGCAGCCGACGGACTTCGGATACCTGCGGCTCGCCACGCGCGGCGCGCGCCTCGTCGCGAGCGGCACGCTCGATTCCATGGGCCGCGCCGCGGTCACGCTCGGCATCCCTTCCGACCTCGCCATCCCCGAGAACACGGTCTACTGGCAGGCGCTCGTCGGGGATCCGCCTCGGCTCACGAACCTCGAGTTCACGACCTTTTCCAACCTGTGACGCCCGCCTGGAGGGCCGCGAGGCGGTGGAGAGGCACCGCAGCAACGAACTTCGCTGTCCGGGCACCGGGCCTGCCTGGGCCGGCGATCAGGGGGGAGAGGTAGACTTCCCCCATGTCCCGCATCGAGGGCGTCGTCCGCGGCGGTTCGCTCCTCGCCCGGCTCGCGTTCCGGGTCTGCAAGAGGAAGATCGGCCGCGTCGTGCGGCCCGTGCGCGTGCACGCGCTCTCGACGCCGATCCTCGCCGGCTACGGGGCGATGGAGACCGCGCAGGAGAAGGCGCGGCGTGTTCCCCTGACCGTCAAGATGCTGGCCAGCCTGCGCGTCGCGATGCGCATTGGCTGCCCGTTTTGAATCGACATCGGGAGCTCCCTGGGCAGGGAGCGCGGGCTCACGGAGGCGAAGCTGCGCGCGCTCGCGGACTACGAGCAGGCCGGCGTCTTCTCGCCCGAGGAGCTGGCGGTGCTGCGCTACGCCGACGCGATGAGCGCGACGCCGGTCGAGGTGCCCGAGGACGTCTTCCAGGCCCTGCGCCGCTTCTACGACGACGCCGCGATCACCGAGCTCACCTCCGCCATCGCCTGGGAGAACTACCGCGCGCGCTTCGACCACGCGCTCGCCATCGAGGCCGAGGGCTTCTCCGCGGGAGCGTTCTGCCCGCTGCCCGAGCCCGCGGCTCCCCTCATGGGGCCGCCCTGAGGCCCGGCGCCTCGACGGCTGTCGGAGGATTCCGACAAGGAGGAGACTCCTCGATCCGGTCGATCACGCCTACCCTGGTCTCCCCATGCGATCTCCGGCTCGGCTCCTCGTGCCGCTCCTTGCGGCGTCCTGCGGCGACTCGGCGATTCCGGCGGCGACTCCAGCGGCACCTCCGGAAACCCAGGCGAGCGCCGCGTCGCAGACCGGCGAGAAGGACGTCCTCTTCGCCGCGAACGTGCTGAAACCCTCGCCGGCGGTCGAGGACAACGAGCGCCGGGTCGATCCGGCCTACGATCAATGGCGCAGCGAGGTGCTCCACGACGCCGCGAAGAAGGCGCTCGGGGACTTCCTGAAGGTCCTGCTCGACCCGGCCGCGGACGAGGCTCGCTTCGCAGACCTGCTCGATCCCGCCTTCGAGGGAGCGAGCGTGCTGCGGCCGCCGGGGCTCGAGCCGCGCTTCGACGACGGGATGACCCAGGTGATCCGTCCGCGCTCCGTCGAGTCGGAGCTGGAGCCGCGCGAGCGCCTGGCCGCCCTCGGCCGCGACCTCCGCGCGCCCTTCGGCGCGGGCACCCCGAATCCCTTCAAGAAGATCGTGAGCGTGGACATCGAGGGTCCGAAGGCCTTCGCGACCGAGGTCATCGTGCACCTCGACGGCAAGGTGGACGGCGGGCTGCTCCAGCTGAACATGGAGTGGAAGGTCGGCTGGACCACCGAGGACGACTCCAAGGTGCTCCTGCGCTCGCTCGCCCTGGAAGGCTACGAGGAGGTGCGCTCCAAGAAGACCCTCTTCGCCGACCTCACCGAGCACGTGCTGGGCGGGGTCCCGCGCTACGCGGCCGAGCTCCAGACGGGAGTGGAGAACTTCCGCGGGCGCACCGATTCGTTGATCGGGGTGCCCTTCCTCGGCATGCAGGGCATCGCGCTCGGCGACGTCGACGGCGACGGCTGGGACGACCTCTACGTCTGCCAGCAGGCCGGACTCCCGAACCGGCTGCTCCGGCACGGATCCGACGGGCGCGTGGTCGACGACACCGCTCGCTCGCGCACGGGGTTCCTCGAGACGACGCGCAGCGCGCTCCTCGTCGACTGGGACGACGACGGCGACCAGGACCTGATCGCGGCCGTGGGCCCGGGGATCGTGACCGGGCGCAACGACGGCACGGGGGTCTTCCGCGGGTACGGCTTCTGGCTGTCCGAGAACCCCGGAGACGTCTACTCGATCGCCGCGGCCGATCCCGACGACGACGGCGACCTCGACGTCTACTGCTGCCGCTACTCCGAGCAGGGGATCCTGCACAGCGTCCCCACGCCCTACCACGACGCGAACAACGGCGCCAAGAACATCTACTTCCGCAACGAGGGCGAGCGCTTCGTCGACGCGACCGACGAGGTCGGCTTCGGCTCGAACAACCGCAAGTTCAGCCTGGCCTGCCTGTGGGAGGACTTCGACGACGACGGCGACCTGGATCTCTTCGTGGCCAACGACTTCGGCCGCGACAACCTGTTCGCGAACGAGGACGGCCACTTCCGCGACGTGGCCCCCGAGGTGGGCGCCGACGACATCTCGGCCGGCATGGGCGCCTCGGCCGCGGATTTCGACCGGGACGGAGACATGGACCTCCTGATCTCGAACATGTTCTCGTCGGCGGGTCTGCGCATCGCCTCGCAGGCGGACAAGTTCATGGGCGGCGAGAACCGGGACGTCCATCGCCACTACTTGCAGCACGCGCGCGGCAACACGCTGCTCGCCAATCGCGGCGACGGGACCTTCGAGGACACGACGCTGGCGGCGGGCGTCGCGGTGGGCGGCTGGGCCTGGGGCGCGAAGTTCGTCGACCTCGACAACGACGGCCTGGAAGACATCTTCTGCCCCGACGGTTTCATCACCAACCCCGATGCGAACGACTTGTGAAGCTTCTTCTGGCGGCGCGTGACGTCGCAGTCCCCCCCGGAAGCCACGAAGTTCCCCACCACCGACTACCTCCAGGCCTGGATCAGCATCCGTGAGCTCGTGCTCTCGGGCGTCTCCTGGAGCGGGCGCGAGCGCGATCACGTGTTCCTCAACATGGGTCGCGGAGAGTTCGCCGACGTTTCCCAGGTGAGCGCGGCGGACTGCATCGGCGACGGGCGCGCCGCGGCCGTGACGGACTGGGACGGAGACGGCCGGCTCGACCTGTTCCTCAAGAGCCGCACATCCCCGCGTTTGCAGTTCTTCCGCAACCAGGCCGAGACGGACGGGAACTACCTGTCGCTCGAGCTCGTCGGGACGAGCTCGAACCACGACGCGATCGGTGCGCGGGCGGTGGTCGAGCTCGACGGGGCGAAGCTCTCCCAGACCGTGCACGCGGGAGACGGCTATCTCTCCCAGTCCACGAAGCGCCTGCACTTCGGCCTGGGGAGCGCCCGGAGCCTCCGCGACGTGACGGTGCGCTGGCCGGACGGGAGCCGGAGCTCCCACACCGGCTTCGCGGTCAACCGTCGCTACCGCATCACCCAGGGGACGAGTGCGCCCGACGAGCTCCCCTCGCGCGCGCAGGTGGAGCTCGGGTCGGTCGCAGCGAAGGCCTGCCAGCCGGTGAGCGGGCTGCGCGTGCGCGTGCCGCTGATCGAGACCTTCCCGCTCGCCCCGCTGCGCATCCCCTCCTTCATCGACGCCGAGCGCACGGTCTCCGATCTCGCGGGACGAGCGGTGCTCCTGCACCTGTGGGGCACGACCTGTGCCGCTTGCGTGCGCGAGCTCGCCACGCTCGAGGGCGAGCGCGGGCGCCTCGAGGCCGCCGGCGTGCGCTTCGTGCCGCTCACGACCGACGCCGCCCTGGACCACGCCCAGGCGCGCGCGATGATGGACGAGCACGGGCTCGGAGCGGAGCAGGGCTTCGTGGACGAAGCCCTGAGCGAGACCCTGCGCCTCCTGTTCGGCGCGATCCTCGGCGAGTCGGAGAGCGTGCCGCTCCCGGCGAACCTCCTGCTCGATCGCACGGGAGAGGTCGTGGCGCTCTACCTCGGCCCGCTCCCGGTGGACGACCTCCTGGCGGACGTGAAGCGGATCGACGAGGCGGGCGAGCGCGATCCCGCGCTGAATCCGCTCGCGGAGGGCGTGCGGCTCGTCCCGGGCACCCGCGACTGGAAGGGTCTCGCCGAGAAGCTCGAACGCGCGGGCCAGCAGGAGCTCGCGACCTTCTATCGCCGCGTGCCGCGCATGCGGCGCAAGGAATGAGATGGGGCATGGCGGGCCGGTCGCCGTCCTGACTCAGTCGTACTGGAAGCACGCGCCCGTGACGATCCCGCGGGATACGAAGAGGTCCCACCCGCCCAGAAAGCCGTCGTAGGAGCGGATGTCCGCGACGTCGATCGACCCGAGATCCACATCGCCCATCTGGCCTTCCGAAACTCTCCCACTGAAGGGACCCGGAATGTCCCAATCGAGTTCCTCCGCCGTGGGCTCCCGATAGGTGAAGATCTCGACCTCGTAGTCGGACATCACCTCCTGGGCCACGTCCACGGGCTGACCGATCAAGCGTCGCACGTCCTGGGCGACGCGCTTGCTCTCGCTCCACGGGATCCTCGGCAGGACCGACGTCCACGCCCAGAAGGCGGCCACTCCCAGCGTGAGAGCGATCCAGCCCTTCCCGCGATAGGACGCGACGCCGAGGAAGACGAGAGTCCAGGCCACGCCGGCCACGCGGTACCACCAGAACCACGAGCCCTGCTCCACTCCGAGCGCCAGGACCACGACCACCGCGTCGAGCCACAGCACGCCGAAGATCCCTGCGATCCACACCCAGAAGGACGCCTTCGCCCGGAACGCCGCGCCCCGGTGCCGGCGCCCCAGGACGACCAGGTAGAGACTACGAACGCCGCCGGCAGCGACCCGACGATCGTGAGGAGGAGCATGTCGCCTTGGAAGTAGCCGGTGGGTGAGAAATTCACGATGCGCCACGAGAATCGAGTCTATCGGAGGCCGCGCAGCGGAGCCTGCATCCTGCGCGAGACCGAACCCGAGGGAGGGGACCGTGATTCGTGACCCACCGTGCATTCGCAACGACGGATTCGCACGATCCTTCAGACCGCGGAGCTTCGTCCCGCCCACCGCACCTCGCGCCCGGCAGCCGGAGAGAGCAATTCGCCGCCGCGAAGCACCTCGAGGGCGCTCCTCGGATTGCTGCCGAATCGAAGTCGGCTGCTCGCGAAGGCGTCGAGTGCTCCTCATCGCTCGGAGATCTCCACGCGTCCCCTCGCTCTGCCGTCCCTGATCGCATCGTGGCTTTTCTCGGTTTTACTGCCGAATCGAATGCAACCGTTCGGAGCCCGCGGAGTCATTCGCGCATGACTCGATCCTCGCGATCCCAGCTCGAATTGCCCTTCCATCCCCGCGGAGGTTTCCGCAAGAACGCCGGTAGGCCGAGGCTCTCCGACGAGACGGTCCCGCACTCGAAGCGTCCGTCGCTCGAGGGGCGCCATCCGGTCCACGTCACGCTGCACGCGATCGGAGGTCTCCGGTCCATGGGACGGGGAGACGCCTACCGCATGCTGCGGCAAGCGTTCCGCGCGGGACGCGAGCGCTTCGGCTTCCGTCTCGTGCACTACGCCGTGCTCTCGAATCACCTGCACTTCCTGGTCGAGGCCGAGGACGCGCGGGCTCTCGCGAGGGGAATGTAGGGCCTGACGATCCGGGTGGCGCGAACCCTGAATCGCTGGTGGAAGCGGCGGGGAAGGGTCTTCGCCGAGAGGTACCACGCCCACGTGCTCCGCACGCCGCGCGAGGTGCGCCATGTGCTCGCCTACGTGCTACGGAACCCGCAGAGGCACGGGATCCACCAGGCGCGCCCGGCGCCCGACCCGTTCACCTCGGGGGCCTGGTTCGACGGCTGGAAGGGCGTCCCGACCGCGCTGCGCTTCGCCGGCGGCGAGCCTCCGGTGGCGCGAGCGCGCACCTGGCTGCTCTCGATCGGATGGCGGAGGCACGGGCTCGTGCCGCTCAGGGTCCTGGTCCCAGGAGGACGGTGAGGGATTGGATGTGGGGCAGGCGCGCGTTCTCCCCCGCACGGTCGTCGCCGTCGAAGTGTCGTCAGTCATAGAGGAAGAAGACTCCGGTGACGATCCCTCTCTTCACCAAGAGATAGCAGCCGCCATACCCCCCGGCGTGCGTTCGGATCACGACATCGTCGACGGGTCCGAGATCGCAGTCACCGAAACGCTCCCCGAAAGGGCCTCTCCCTTCCCCTATGTACACCTGGTAGTCCGCCAGCTCCGCGCGCGCGACCTCGAGCGGCTGCCCCAGGACACGACGCATGTCCTGAGCGACGACCTTGCTCTCGTGCCAGGGAATCGCAGGCAAGACGAGGATCCATCCCCAGAGGGCGAGAACGCAGGCCAAGAGCGAGAAGCGATGCTCCCCCCGGCGGGGCGCGACGCCCAGGAACAGGAGCGTCCAGCAGGTTCCATACACGAGGTACCAGAAGAGACCGAACCCTTGATGCACTCCCAGCGCCAGGATCACGACCACGGCGTCGAGCCAGAAGAACGCGCCGAAGCCCGCAATCCACACCGCAGTCGCCGCGAGCGCCTGGAACCGTGGGCCCCTGCGGCGCGCGTAGACGACGAGCGCCAAGGCGCACGGGAGCACGAGGAGCGAGGCGAGGAACGTGAAGACGAACGCCGCACCGTGCTGGTTGTCGTTCAGGGAAAAGAGGTCCAGGTGCGGGCGCATGCGGCACCTACCCCCCGGCCGCCGCGGGTCTTCCCTTGCGCCTCTTCCCCAGGAGCCGCCGCCAGCCCTTGCGCAGCACGAAGAGCGTGGTCATCGCGATCAGGATCAGGTCGTAGGAGACCGACTTGTTGCGGATGTAGTGCTCCTCGCCCTCGAAGCGCAGCTTCCAGTCCTCGATCGTCTTGTCGCCCAGCGCGTTCTCGAGCACGGACACCTGGCTGATATTCGTCAGGCCCGGCTTCACCAGGTAGCGCAGGTTGAAGCCCGGGATGTGCTTGGCGAGCATCTCGTGCAGTCCGGGCGCGATCGGGCGCGGACCGACGAACTCCATCTCGCCGCGCAGGACGTTCCACAGCTGCGGCAGCTCGTCGATCTTCGTGTCGCGCAGGAAGCGTCCGATGCGCGTCACGTTGGGGTCGTGCAGCGCGACGCCCTTCTCGTAGGCGCGGTTCTTGTCCGCGCCGACGCGCATCGTGCGCATCTTGTAGATCGCGAACTCGCGCCCCAGGAATCCGGGCCGCTTCTGCTTGTACAGGAAGGAACCGCGCGAGGAGAGGCACACCGGCACCACGAAGACGAGCATCACGGGTAGCGCCAGGCACAGGAGCACGAGCGCCGTCAGGCGCTGCGCCAAGGCCCACAACGTGTTCGTGAGCTGCCACTCGCGATGGATCAGCGCCGGGTCTACGCCCTCGAGGGAGAGGTAGCCGCGGGCGCGCTTGGAGACCCCCGGCGGGCTCACGCCTCTACCTTCTCGCGCGTGGGCTCGCGCGGGGCCGCCTCGCTCGGCGGGGCGCCGGCGAGGTCGCGCGGCGCCGCGGCGCGCCGGTTCCAGTCCGCGAGCAGGCGTTGGATCGAGAAAGCGGCGTTGCGCACGCCGCCGAAGGTCGAGCCCTTGTGTTTGGCGGCGAGCGCCAGGAGGCGCTGGTCCATGATCTCGAGGATCGGTCGCCAGCTGCCCGGATCCTCCTTGTCGCACACCCCGTCGCACCCGACGTTGATCAGGCGCTTCAGCGTGTCCACGTCGAGCACGCCGGAGAAGGCGACGATCGTGGCGCGCGGCCGCTCGGCGCGCACGCTCTGCGCGAGCTCGGAGGCGAGCCGGCGTCCCTCGAAATCGTTGTCGAGGAAGTAGAAGTCGAAGGCGCCCGAGACGTCGGGGGTCGTGCGCTTCTCGATGGCGAGGACCGGGAAGCGGCTCGAGAGCAAGAGCTCCAGGTGCTCGAGGGCGAACGGATCGTCGTCGACGAGCAGGGCGTGCGGCCGGCGGCCCCCGTAGCGTCCCTCCGACTTGCCCTTGGGAATCGTCCCGCGTACCGCGCAGCGCAGGAGCAGGAGCGCACCGGAGGGAAGGCCCTCGAGCACGTAGGCGCCGAAGAGCTTGCCCGGCTCCTGGAGCATGCGGTGGAACCAGGCCAGGCCGAGGCGCTCCATCCAGTTCGGAGCGGGGCGCAGCTCGCTCGCGAGCAGCCGCAACGCGTCGCCGACGCCGAGGAACCAGGCCTCGGGCCGGTCGTGACGCAGATAGTGCATGAGCCGTTCCTGGAGCGGCGACTCGAGCCCCACCAGGACGAAGTCCGGTTTCGCCGCATCGATCTTGCGCGATACGCGCGCCACGCCGAGCGGGTCGCCCTCCACGCTCGTCGGAGCGGCGTCCGTGCCGACGACGGCCAGGTCGGAGCAACGGCCGCGCAGGGCCGCCGCGGCGCGCGCCGCGCAGGCCTCGCTCTCCGAGATCAGGAAGACGGTGCGCTCCCGGCGCGCAGCTTCCGCGCACAGGTGGATCGCGAAGCCGAACATGGCCACGCGCTCGGGGAGCGGCGTGCGCTGCAGCCGGCAGGCCCAGACGAGCAGCTTCCCTTCGGGGATGCGCACGTCGGCCGCCTCGTAGATCTCGCGGAAGGCGGGGTCCTCCCGCGCGCGCATCAGGTGGTGGAGGTCGGAGCAAACGAGCCAACCCCCGCGGCCCCGCTCGAGGTCGCCGAGCAGGAGCTCGACGCACTCGGCCTCGCTCAGGGCGTGGATCCCGGTGCCGAGCAGGCCCACTTCCGGCAGGGTGCGATGCAGGGGGGCGTTCACACCGCGCGTTCCTTTGATGCCGCGACCCGCTCCATGCGGTTGGCCGGCCTCGGCCTCCGTGCGGGTAGTCCCTTTCGAACGCGGAACGATGCTTCCAGTTGCTGTTTCTTCACCCTGGCCCAATTGGGCCGGGCGGGTGCCGGCCCTTGTCGGCCCATTCTATCGGGCGAGCGACGCCTTCCCCCCAACGGAGGGGGAACCCCCTCACGGGCTAAGGCGAGTAAGGCGAACGGGCAAGGGGACCCTGCTTCTTGGACTCAGGGAGGCGATTCTGCAGAGTCCTGACGGGGCTCGGATTCCCCTCCGGCCCCGAGGGGAGTGGTCCGATAGGTAGGCCCAGGAAAGTTCTTCTGAGATGACCAAGCTTACAGCGAGTTCCTCCGCCTGCACGAGGCTGCTCTGCGGAGTGTTCTTCCTCTCCGGCATGTCTGCCCTGATCTTCGAAACGCTGTGGTTCCGCCAGGCGGGGTTGGCATTCGGAAACAGCGTTTGGGCAAGCGCACTTGTTCTCTCCAGCTTCATGGCGGGACTCGCACTTGGCAACGGACTGATCGCACGGTTCGGGCTTCGTGTGCGCCGTCCCGAGCGACTGTACGCGGGCGTGGAACTCGTGGTGGGAGCAGCGGGCGTCGTGCTCGTCCTGCTTCTGCCCCATCTCACATCGGTTCTGACTCCCGTCTTTCGTCCTCTGCTCGATCGCCCCTTCCTCCTGAACTCGGTGCGTCTCTCGGCATCCTTCCTTCTCTTGATGGTGCCTGCAACGGCGATGGGAATGACGCTGCCCCTGCTCGTGAGAGCGCTCACGACCAAGGGGGGGGAACTTCGGCCATGCTCTCGGACAGCTCTATGGTTGGAACACCCTGGGTGCGGTGGCGGGGTCGCTCGTCGGAGAGACGGTGCTGATCGAGACCTTCGGTGTCACGGGAACGAGCGCCTGGGCGGCATCCATGAACGTGCTTGCAGCACTTGGAGCGCTGGCGGCCAGCCGCGGCATTCCCGAGTGCTCCCAAGAAGCCAGCGAACTCTCTCTTTCACGATTCTCGCCGCACACCTGGCGGATCCTGACAGCCGGTTTCCTGTCGGGAGCAACCCTTCTCGCCCTCGAGGTCGTCTGGTTCCGCTTCCTCCAACTCTTCCTCCCCGGAACCACTTTGACGTTCGCCGTCATGCTCTCGATCGTCCTCATGGGCATCGGCTTGGGGGGTCTAGGTGCGTCGATCTGGCTCAAGAGGTTCCCCCTCGCTCATCGGCGAGCATGCACCATCGCGATGACATCGGGCGCGGTCTCGATCTTGGTCTATCGTCTCTTCGACCTTGCCGTCGGTGAGAGGACCGAGGTCCACCTGTCCGGATACGGGCTCGAGAGCTTTTTCCTCTGCCTACTGCTGATGTTTCCGGTCTCGCTGCTCTCCGGGATCTTCTTCTCCTTGCTTGGCCAGGCAATCCATGAAGAGCTCAGGAATGAAACTCGGGCCGCTGGATTGCTGACCCTGGCCAATACCCTCGGGGCCACGCTGGGTCCGCTGGTGGCGGGGTTCTTTCTGATCCCGCATTTCGGAATGGAGCGTTCGTTCTTCGTCCTTGCCTTGCTTTATGCGGCTGTTGCCTTGCTTCTCGCGGACTCCATTTCCTGGAGGGTGCCCAGACGATGCCTTCCGGAGTACGGACTGGCAGCCGGATTCCTCGTGGCCGCAGTCTTCTTCCCGTTCGGTCAGATGCGGCGCTACCTCTCGATCGCAAGCGCCTCCTACCGGGAGAAAGGTGCTCAAGTCGTGGCTGTGCGCGAAGGCCTCACCGAGACGATCCAATACGTTCGCGAGGACTTCATGGGCCGCCCGATGTCCTACCGCCTCGTCACGAACAGCTTCTCGATGGCCTCGACACACGCGACGAGCCGCAGATACATGAAGTACTACGCCTACTGGCCCGTCGCGCTCCACCTGGGACTGCGTAGCGCTCTGCTGATCAGTTTCGGCTGCGGCTCGACGGCCAAGGCGTTGGTCGACACGCGTTCGCTCGAATCGATCGTCGTCGTCGACATCTCTCGCGACATCCTCGATCTCGCCGACGTCGTGTTTCCCGATCCGGGCGAGAACCCACTCGAGGATCCGCGGGTCGAGACCTACGTGGAGGATGGCCGTTTCTACCTCCAGACCAGCGGCAGGAGATTCGACCTGATCACCGCCGAACCTCCGCCACCGAAGCTGGCTGGGATCGTCAATCTGTACTCGCAGGAGTACTTCCAACTCCTCTACGACCACTTGACGGAGGGCGGAATCGTGACGTACTGGCTTCCCGTGAGCCAGCTTTCGCAGGAGGAGACGAAGGCGATCGTGAAGGCGTTCCTCGAGGTCTTCGGAGACGAAACCACGCTGTGGAACGGCTGTGGCCTCAACTGGATGCTCGTCGGAACTCGGAACGCCCATGGTCCAGTGTCCGAGGAGGAATTCGTAGCCCAGTGGACAGATCCGGGCATGGCGCCGGAAATGCACGAACTGGGCTTCGAGGAGCCCGGCCAGATCGGAGCCACCTTCATGATGGGGGCCGAAGATTTGCGAGTGCTGACTGGTCGGTCGCTTCCCCTCACGGACGACCATCCCAAGCGTTTGTCCTCTCGGCTCAGCACCGACCTCGGGAGCATCGCGACCTACGCCTCGTGGATGGACACATCGGCCACTCGAAAGCGTTTCGAGGACTCCGCCTACGTCCGCCGCATGTTCCCGGACTCGATTCGCGATGCGTCGTTCGACTTCTTTCTCGGACAAGAAGCCTTGAACCGCATCACCGCCTATTCTCTATCATCGGGTGAAGTCGACTTCGCTCTCCTCCATGCCGTCCTCTCGAAGACTTCGCTCGAAATCCCGATCCTTTGGGCGTGCGGTACCAGCATTGCCGCGCAGGCGATCCTGCGAGAGCTGCCTCAAGAGAAAGTCGAACGCGATCCAAGCATCACATATCAGGCGGCCGTCGGAGCGATGGCGGAACGCGACTATGTCGAGGCGGAGCGCCTCATGTCGCAGTACCAACGCTCGAATCCCAGCCAGCGCATCGCCATGACACGGGTCTATCTCCTGTGCCTCGCCCGGCGGTTCGACCAGGCCCGCGACCTCGTCCATCAAACCCCCCAGTGGTTCCAGGAGGATGGCGGCGGAAGGGCGTTCCTCTCGTGGCTCGACAAGACCCTTGGGTTCTCAGTGGCAAGGGCAAGTCGAGCTGCCACTCCGGACCCTCATCACGGCTCTTTCGCAGCGGCAACCGCTGTTCCCCCTGCAGGGGGCTCCTACCAACTTCCGATCATCCCTTTATTGGGGTCATTCCACTCCTTCTGAGGGTTGCCTCCAGGTGGAAGCACAGTGACAGTCATCCCCGCAACAGTAATGAGCTCGATCCCAGCCGCTGGAAACCCCCATGCAAACCTTCATTCCTGGCTGTCGAGGCGGCGGTTCCACTCCCGGAAGAGATCGCGGAAGGCCGTCAGAAGGAAGCGGCCGGTGATCTGGTCGGGCGGGAGCTCGCGCGCCTCCTCGATCTCCTGCACGCAGCGGTCGAGGGCCCGCAGCATCTCGTCGAGGTCCGCGGGCACCTTCTTGTCGCACACCCCGTTGCAGCCCGCGTTCAGGAGCTCCTTGAGGGTCGGTTTGTCGAGCGAGGCCGAGAAGGCCAGGATCACGGCCTGGGGCTTCTGGGCGCGGATGCGGCGCGCGAGCCGCCCGGCGAGCCGCAGGCCCTCGAAGTCGTCGTCCAGGAAGTACAGGTCGAAATCGCCGGTCGGATCGGGCTCGAGGCGCCGCTCGATCTTCAGGGCCGGATAGCGCTCGCGCAGGACGGCCTGCAGGAACTCGAGCGCGTACTCGTCGTCGTCGAGGAGCAGCGCCTTCAATCCGGAACCCGTGGCCACGTCGGGCGCGAGCTTAGAGTCCCTTCCAGAATGCGTCGAGGCTTCCCCGCCAGCCCCGGAGGCGAGGCGGAGCAGCGGCGACGCGGCTCCGCGGACTCAGCCCGACCCGCTCTTCTGCGGCGCGGCCGACGCGAGCAGGCGATCGAGCTCGGAGAGCGTAGCCTCGACCTCCGGACGACCCGCGCCCGCGCGGATCGCGTCCTCGCAGGATCCCGCTGCCTTCGAGACCTCCGGGAAGCCGTAGTTCGAGGCCGTTCCGCGCAGGCGATGGACGCGCGTGCGGAGCTCCTCCATCCGCCCCGTCTCGAGCAGGGTGCCGAGCTCCCGGCGCAGGTCGGGGAAGGAGCGCACGTAGCGCTCGATCAGGGGCTGGAAGCGGGGATTGCCGACCAGCGACACCACCGGGGCCGCGGTCGGGGTCGCCCCGCGCTCCCCTTCCGCGCGCAGGTGGCGCGAGATCGTCTCGAAGAAGCTGGAGGGCACGACGGGTTTCGAGACGTAGTCCACGCAGCCCGCGGCGAGGCAGCGTTCCTTGTCGCCCGCCAGCGCCAGCGCGGTCAGGGCGATCACCGGCGTGCGCACGCCGCCCGCGACGATCTGCCGCGTCGCCTCGTATCCGTCGAGGACGGGCATGTTCACGTCCATCAGGATCACGTCGAAGGGCTTCTTCTCGCGCCACGCGGAGAGCGCCCGCTCGACGCCCTGGGCGCCGTTCTCGGCCGTCTCGATGAGGCAGCCCGATTCCTGGAGCAGGAAGCGCAGCACTTCCCGATTCTCCGGGCTGTCGTCGACGACCAGGAAGCTCCGCCCCGCCAGGGATATCGCCTTCGGCGCGCCGGAACGCGCCGACGGGCCGGGCCGGATCGAGGTGAGGTGCTCCGCCTCCACCTTCGACAGCGGGTGGAGCAGGGTGAACGTGCTGCCCTTGCCGACCTCGCTCACGACGTCGATCTCGGCGCCGAGCAGGCGCGCCAGGTGGCGCGAGATGTCGAGCCCGAGCCCCGTCCCCCCGAAACGCGGGTCGCGGCCCGCGTGGACCTGCGCGAAGGGCCGGAAGAGCCGCTTCAGGTCCTCGGAGCCGATGCCCATGCCGGTGTCCTCCACGGCGATGGCCAGGCGCAGCGGCACCCCCGCATCGACGCCCTCGGTGCGCACGCGCACGTGGACGTGTCCCTCGCTCGTGAACTTGATCGCGTTGCCGACCAGGTTCACCAGGATCTGCTTGAAGCGCACCGGATCCGTCTCGAGGACCTGCGGGACCGGTCCCGCGTAGATCACCCGGAATTCGAGCAGCTTCTCCTCCGCCTGCCCGCGCAGGAGCTCCTCCACGGATCCGATCATCGCGGCGACTTCCTGGGTCTGGAGGTCGACGCTCATCTGCCCGGCCTCGATCTTGGAGAGGTCGAGGATGTCGTTGATCAGGCTCAGGAGGTAGCTCGTGCTCTTGCGGATGTGGGCGATCCAGAGCTCCTGCTTCTTCTTGTCGACGTTGGGCCGCGAGAGGAGCTCGGCATAGCCGACGATGGCGTTCATCGGCGTGCGCAGCTCGTGGCTCATGTTGGCCAGGAACTCGCTCTTGTAGCGGTTGGCTGCCTTCTCGCGCGCCACGGCCTTCTCGAGGTCGCGTGCGATCAGCGTACGCTCGCGCTCGGCGATCCTGCGCTCCACCGCGCGCGCGAAGGAGTCGACGATGATCTGCAGGATCGCGAACTCCTGGTCCTCCCAGACGCGCGGGGGGCGAACGTCGACGAAGCCGAAGAAGCTCTCGAGCCGTCCGTGGATCACGACCGGCATGATGAGCAGGGCGTGCACGTCCGGCCGGAGCACGCTGCACGCCTCCGACGCCGCGGGTGCGGTCCCCAGCAGGCCAGGCAACTGGATCGGCTCGCCGCGCGCCAGGATCTCCGTCGCCCAGGCGTAGGCCCCGGCCGATTCGGGCTCGGGCTGCACGACGTGCCGCTCGCCTTCCGTCGCAGTCCAATCGTGGGTGCGGAAGATCCAGCGTCGATCCTCGCGGTAGCGGCACAGGAACGAGCGCGACACGTCCAGGATGCGTCCCACGCCCGAGAGGATGATGCCGATCGCCTGGTTGAGGTCGTCTTCCTCGAGCAGCGAGGTGGCGACGTTGCGCGACACCTCGTTCAGCTCCAGGAGCTTCTGGCGCTGGCGCTCCGAGACCTTGCGCGCGGAGACGTCGTGGGAGATCACCGCCAGGCCGATCACCTCGCCGGTCTGGGAGTGCTTGATGGCGAAGGCGTTCACCCAGCAGGGCGTGCGGGCGCCCGTGCCGAAGTGGCGATAGTGCAGCTCGCCGAGCCAGCGGCTCTGGGTCAGCGCGGGCAGGATCTCGTCCTCGACCAGCGAGCGCTCTTCCTCGGGATGGAGCTCGGAGAGCCGCTTCCCGGCCACGTCCTCGATGCGCGCGAGCCCGATCATCTCGAGCCCGGCAGGGTTCATGTAGGTGTAGACGCCTTCCGGAGTCGCGACCGCGATGGCCTCGGCGCTGTTCTCGATCAAGCTGATCAGCTGATCGCGCTCCTCGATCAGCCCCTGGTAGCCGCGCGTGTCGCGCAGGACCGCGAAGACGTGCGGCTCGCCCCGGAAGTCGGAGAGCCACAGACGCGCTTCCACCGGGTAGGTGGAGCCGTCGGCGCGCCGGTTGTGTCCGAAGAGGTACTGCGGGCCTTCGTGCGAGAGCGCATCCACCAGGCGCTCGAATCCCGCCTGGGTCTGGCGCGTGCTCACCTCCCACACGAAGCGCCCCAAGAGGTCGGCATGGGCGATGCCGAGCTGCTGGCAGGCGCGCGCGTTGGCTTCGACGATGCAGCCTCGACGGTCGAAGGCGTAGAACTCGTCCGGGGCGCCGCGGATGGGTCCGGCGAAGGGCGACTCCTCGGAAGCGGCGTCCCCGGCGCGCTCCCGCCCTCGCTGGCGTGCGAACTCGTGCGACCGCGCCAGTTCCTGCAGCACTTCCTCGGGGCGCTCTTGTTCGTTCATGGCCGGAGACCGGGACCATTATAGGAATCGGCGCGCGCGGGGGCCGGGCGTTACGCTACCTCCCGCATGACGCGCCGCGCGCTCGGAATCCTGTTCGCACTCGCGCTCGCCCTGCGGCTCGCCGTCCTCTTCGAGCTACGCGGGACGCTTCTCTCGGAGCTCCTGGTCGGCGACGGCAAGGCCTTCGACGCGTGGGGTCGGACGATCGCCTCCGGCGACTGGGTCGGGAAAGAGGTCTTCTATCAGGCGCCTCTCTATCCGTACTTCCTCGGGCTGGTGCACGCGCTCGGCGGGGACGCGGAGTGGGCGCGCGTCGTCCAGGCCCTGCTCGGCGCCTGCGGGTGCACCCTGGTCGCCGGCGCGAGCGCCGCGCTCCTCGGGAAGCGGGCGGGATGGGCCGCCGGCCTCCTCGCCGCCGTCTACGCGCCGGCGATCTGGCTCGACGTCACGATCCAGAAGGGCTCGCTCGCGCTCTTCCTCGCTTCGCTCGTCCTCTTCGCCTACGCCGAGCTCGCGACGCACGGCCGCGCGCGCTGGGCGGCTTCCCTGGGGGCGGCGCTCGGGCTCCTCTCGCTCGTGAACGAGAACGCGCTCGTGCTCGTGCCGGTCTTCGGGCTCTACCTGGTCGTCACCCGCGAACGCCGCCTTTCGCTGGTCCCGTTCCTGGCCGCCTTCGCGCTCGTGCTCCTGCCGGTGGGACTGCGCAACGCCGCCCTGGGCGGGACCTTCCTGCCCACGGCCTCGAACTTCGGCGTGAACTTCTACATCGGGAACGGCGCGGGAGCGGACGGGATGTACCGCCCCCTCGCCGCGGGCCGCGGACACCCGGAGTTCGAGAGCGCGGACGCGAAGGCGCTCGCCGAGCGCGAGCTCGGGCGCGCGCTCACGCCGGCCCAGGTCTCGTTCTACTGGCTCGGCCGGGGCTGGCGCGACGTCCGAGAGGATCCGGCACGCTTCGCCGGCCTCCTCGCGCGCAAGACGCGCTTGCTCCTCTCGCGCGCGGAGATCATGGACGCGGAGGCCCTCGAGCTCCACGCGGGCCATTCAAGCGTCCTGCGCGTCCTGTGGAGCTTCGCGCACTTCGGCCTCGTCTTTCCGCTCGCGGCGCTGGGCCTCCTCCTCGCCTGGAGAGAGCGGGGACGGCTCGGGCCCGTGGCGCTCGCGGCGCTCGCGCTCGGCGCGAGCTTCCTCTCGTTCTTCATCGTCGCGCGTCTCCGCGCGACGATGCTCCCGTTCCTCGTCCCGTTCGCGGCCTTCGGAGCGCTCGAAATCGCCCGGCGCCTGCGTTCGCCGGCAGGCCGCCGGACGTTGCTCCTGCCCGTCGCCGGCGCCCTCTTCGCCCTGCTCGCCGCCTTCGCGCCGCTCGAGCTCGCCGGGGACCCGCGCGCCACCGCGCTCAGCAACCTGGCGAGCGAACTCCTGCGCCGGGGGGACTTCGCGCGCGCGCTCGAGGTCGCCCAGGCGGCGCTCGGAGCCGATCCGGACGACGCCAACGCGCTCTACAACCTGGGCGTGGCGGCCAAGGAGCTCGGCCGGACGGACGTGGCCGAGGCGAGCCTGGTACGCGCCGCGGCGCTCGAGCCGGCCTACCTGGGTGAAGCTGCCCGCTTGCGCGGGCAGATGCACGCCCTCGCGGGCGATCTCGAGGGAGCGATCGCTCTCCTTCGCGAAGCCGTCGCCCTCGATCCGGAGAGCGCGGAAGCCCGCCACGATCTCGGACTCGCATTGCGGCGCGCTGATCGGCCGGACGAGGCCGCGCTCGAGTACCTCGAGGCGATCCGGCTGCGGCCCGACTACGTCGAGGCTCACCACGACCTGGGCTACCTGCGCGAGCTCCAGGGCCGCCTCGACGAGGCTCGCGCATCCTACCGCCGGGCCCTCGAGCTCGATCCGGACAACGCGCTATCGCGCGCGGCGCTCGCGCGGATCGCGGGCGGATGAGCCACGGGCAGCGCCCAGCGCTACCGGCCGGCTCCTTCGTTGGGCTCCTCCTCCAGCCAGTCGTAGTCGCGCAGGAAGCGCAGGAGGTCCGGGTCGTCCCGCGAGAGCGGCGGCAGCCAATCGCCGAGGAGCTCGCGCTTCCACCAGACGCCGCTCCCCGGCTCGGCGAAGGCATAGCGGTAGAGCCGAGCGCGCACGAAGCGCGGCGGAGCGTCCGGGAAGGGATCGTTCGCGAGCAGGCTCAGCGTCCCGCGGTCGCCGTGCAGGAGCTTCCACGCCAGGTGCAGCGTCCAGGGATAGCGCTCCGGGCTCGACATCGCCGCGAACCAGATGGCCCAGTCGAGTCGCGGCTGGTAGGGAGCGACGATCGGCGGCCGGCGCCGGACGCCGCCGGGCTTGAAGGGGAACTCGTACTCGCGCCAGGTCGTTTCGTCCCCGACCTCGGCCGCGTCCGTGCCCTCGAAGACGATCTCGTAGCGCTCCTTCCCCACCGAGCCGAAGGCACCGTAGGTGTTCACGAGCGCCAGCGGGTCGAAGGACGTGTTCATGCGCTGGCCCGGCGAGAGCAGGTTCGTCACCGGTCCGAAGCTGAGCAGGGCCACGAGCACGGCCAGCGCGATCGCGGCGATCTCCTGGGCTCGCGAGCGCTGCGCCTCGGACGCCGCGCGCTCGGCGCGACCGACGAGACCGCGCGGCAGGAAGCGGCGCAGGAAGGCGTCGTCGAAGCAGGCGAGGATCGGCACGATCGTGAGCCAGTTCAGGAACGAGAGGTTTCCGGAGAGGATCAGCGTTCCCTGGAAGAAGAGCATCACGAGCCCGGCTGCGAGCCGCAGCTTGCGCGTCGTGAAGACGAGCCAGGGCGCGAGGAGCTCCGTGACGTGGTTGAAGAGCAGGCCGCCCTGGTGGCCCCAGAGCGGCAGGTGGTGGAGGGCGCGGCTCAGGGGGCCCGGAATCGGCTGGGTCTCGTAGTGGTAGACGAGACACGTGAGGTCGCGCCAGCAGGGGTCTCCGCGGAGCTTGATCAGCCCGGCGCCCAGCATGATGCGGAAGATCAGCCAGCGCAGGAGCCACAGGACCGGCGCCGGCGGCGCGCGCCTCGGGAACGGCCGCGGATCGAGCAGCGGGCACAAGAAGATCGCCAGGAAGCCGGTCTCGGAGAGCTGGATCTCCCAGCCGTAGCCGTACCAGTCCTGCCCGACGTGGACGAAGGACAGGTACAGCGCCCACAGCACCGCCATCAGGATCCCGTTCGCGAAGCCTGCGAGCACCACGAGCGAGAGCCCCACTCCGACCCAGGCGAGCGCCGAGAGCGCCCCGTCCGGGATCCCGATCCAGAACAAGCTCGGCAGCTCTAGGAAGCCCTGCCAGCGCGAGCCGAAATGGGCCGCGGCGCGCTCCAGGAAGAGATCCGCCGGGAGCAACCCGGCGTGGCCGATCAGCGGCAGGACCTGCGTGGCGAGCGAGAGGAACGCGAAGAAGTAGACGAACCCGAGCAGGCGCAGGACCAGGAAGCGCGTCAGCCAGAAGGACGGCCGTGCACGGGAGCGGACTGCGCGTGCGGCTCTCATCGCGGCATCGCCCGGATCGCCACGGAGAGCCCGTAGCTCGCCGTGGGCGAGGCATTGAACACGGAGTGCATGGCCGTGCGGCCGAGACCGTGGTTCGGCAGGTAGAGCATGTCTCCCGCGTGCAGCACGAGCGCGTGGCCGGCGTCGGCGAGCGTGCAGGTGAACTCCGGACCCCGGTCCACGAGCGGCCCGAACTCCCCGCAGCCGGACCGAGCGAGCTCGGCACGGAGCGCGCGCCGGTCGCGCGCGATCCTGCAGAGGCGCGGGTAGTGCTCGAGCTCCTCGCGGATCCAGGGGAGCTCGCCTTCCTCGATCCAGCCCAGGAACTCGCGCACCCGCAGGGCAAGGTCCCGGATCGAGAGCGCCAGCCACACGGTCCGGCCGACGAGCTGGGTGAAAAGGACGCCGCGCTGGCTCCCTTCGGCGGGCTCCTCGAAGGAATCGTGGTGGAAGAGGGCGCCGCCCTCGGGGGCGTTCCAGTAGCCGATGTGCTGCGTGAAGTAGACCGGCCGGCCGACGAAACGCGCGAGCTCCGCGCGCACCGAGCGCAGCCGCGCGAGCTCGCGCGCGCCCGGAATCACGCGCCTCGCGAGCTCGGCCACGAGCAGGTGTCGCCCCTCGTCCTGGCTGGCGTCGTCCTGCACCTCCCGGCCGAAGGACGCGCGCAGCCGCACGGACCGATCGAGCGCCGAGAGCGAGAGCCGCGCCGACTTGAGCCACAGGTCGTCGGGGCCGCCCTCGACGGCGACCCCGACGCGCGCGAGATCGCGCTCGGGATCGAAGAGCGCGAACGGGCCCCGCTCCACGCGAAAGCGCGGGGCCATGACCTGCGCCCGGGTCCGGACGAACGCGTCCAGCCCACCGCCGCGCTGGAGTCGGGTGAACAGCTGGCCGATCGCGCGCGCGTCGAGCTCCCGCGCGATGGCGCGCGCCGCCCCGGGGCGCACGATCGGCCGCGCCGCGCGCCAGCGCTCGTGTTCGAGAGCCGCGGATTCCGGCGGCCGCGCGTCCAGTTCCGCGAGCTGCCCGTGGAAGTATCCGCGCCGTGAGAGGGTATGGATCTCGCGCGCGCGGCGTTGCACCGCGCCAAGGAAGTCGGGGGCTTCGCCCTCGCGGACGGAGACGACCGGACGCGCTCCGGGGATCCGATCGCGGTCGGGCGCGAGCAGGATGGCTCGCAAGAGCCCCGACGCGGGCGGGTGGGCCGGAACCGTTACACGCTCGTTGCCTCGCAAGGGTCGTGTTCGCTCGACGGAGCGCCCCTCGTGCTTACTCCGAGCTTGCCGGGAAGGCGTCATCTGCGCGCTGCTCCGATGTCGAGAGGGAGTCCGTGCGGGGAAGCAACGGAAGAGGAAAGGGACGGGAGAACATGAGCATCGCACAAGCACCGAACGGGATCACCCTGGTCGTCGAGACGAAGGAACGCGTCTACTTCGGCCGTCTCGACGCCGCGCAGGGAGGTGGCATCGCCCTCAAGAAGGCCGCCGTGGCGGCACTGGCGCCGGGCGAGCAGCGCGAACGCGTCATCCGCAGGACCGCGCTCTTCGGCTTCTCGGCCGATCTCGAGAACGTCGCGCTCCAGCCGGACGCCATCACGTGCGTGCGGCGCCTGGGCGAAGTGCCGAAGGAGTGAACCGGGCTCCGGCCCGGAGGGGGAGTCGGGGGAGCTCGAGTCAGCGACGGCTCGGGCTCCCTCCACCCTCCGCGAAACGCTCCCAGAGTCGTCCGATCTCCCGCGCCAGCACGAAGTCGTTCTCGTGCAATCCTCCGATGGCGTGGGTGTAGAGCACGAGTTCGACGCGGTTCCAGCGCGTCAGGTGGACGTCGGGATGATGACCCGCCTCTTCCGCCAGCATCCCCACGCGATTCGTCCACGCGAGCGCGGCGCGGAAGTCCTTCAGCTCGAACTCGCGTCGCAGGCGCGGGAAGTCGAGCGTCCAGCCCGGGACGTGCTGCATGCGTTCGGCGGCCTCGCCGCGCTCGAAGGGCTTGGCATCCTGGCGGCAGGGCGCGCAGTGCGCCGGGAGCTCGCTCACACCGTCCAGGTCTCGCCCGAGTAGATCAGCCCCTCGAGCGTCCCCGCGCCGTGCGTCTTCTGCGCGCGAACGATCTGCTCGTGGACCGACTGTTCGAAGATCGGCGCCTGCACGTCGCGGAGGATCCCGAGCGGCCGCGGCATGGCGGGATCGGCGTCGAGCTGGGACATGACGAAGGCCGGGCCGCCGGAGTGGGTGTCCGAGCGCCAGGTCTCGGCCTCGGCCGCGCTCACGATCTTCGGCTCCCAACCCTCGATCCGGATGCCCTGGTCGAGGTTCTTGCCGAACACCATCGGCTGCCCCGGGCGCAGGTCGATCGTCTTGTCGTCACGCACGGTCTTGTCGGCGAAGCCGTCGAAACAGCCGTCGTTGAAGATCACGCAGTTCTGGTAGATCTCCACGAAGGCGGCGCCGCGGTGGCGCGCGGCCGCGAGCAGCACCTGTTCCATGTGCTTCAGGTGCGTGTCGATCGTGCGCGCGACGAACGTGGCTCCGCATCCCAGCGCGAAGCTGACCGGATCGAACGGGCGATCGACCGAGCCCATGGGCGACGACTTCGTCTTGAGCCCGATGGGCGACGTCGGGGAGTACTGCCCCTTGGTGAGCCCGTAGATCTCGTTGTTGAAGAGCAGGATCTTGACGTCGACGTTGCGGCGCAGGATGTGCGCCATGTGGTTGCCACCGATCGAAAGGCCGTCGCCGTCGCCGGTGACCATCCACACGGAGAGTTCCGGATTCGCGGTCTTGATCCCGGTGGCGATCGCCGGCGCGCGCCCGTGGATCGAGTGGAACCCGTAGGTGTTCATGTAGTACGGGAAGCGGCTCGAGCAGCCGATCCCGCTCACGAACACGATCTGGTGCCGGGGCACGCCGAGCGTGGCCATGACGCCTTGCACACTGTTCAGGACGGCGTAGTCCCCGCACCCGGGGCACCAGCGCACGTCCTGGTCCGACTTGAAGTCCTTCTTGGTCAGCGTCTGCGTCTCGGGCATGGCTATTTCTCCAGGATCGACTCGACCTTCGCGACGAGCTCGGAGGTGCGGAACGGGAGCCCCTGCACCTTGGGATAGCTGATGATGTTGTGCTGCTGGAACTCGGAGCGCAGCAAGCGCGCCATCTGGCCCATGTTCATCTCGGGCACGAGCACCGAGCGGAAGCAGCCGAAGATCGAGTCCAGCCCCTTGGGCAGCGGCCAGACGTGCCGCAGGTGCAGGCTCGACACCTTGCGGCCCCCCATTCCACGAGCGCGCAGCTTCTCGATGGCGCTCGTGATCGCGCCCCGGGTGGAACCCCATCCGACGATCAGGAGGTCGCCGGTCGAATCGCCGAACACGTTGGGAGTCGGGATGGAATCGCGGATCCCCATCACCTTGTTGGCGCGCATGCGCACCATGAACTCGTGGTTCTCCGGGTCGTAGCTGATGTGGCCGGTGAGGTGCGCCTTCTCGAGACCGCCGACGCGATGCTCGAGACCGGGCGTGCCGGGTCTCACCCAGGGACGCGCGAGCCTGGCGTCCCGCGCGTAGGGCTGGAAGCCCTCGGCCGGCGCTTGCTGCAGGAACCGGGCCGGGAAGGGCTTGAGCTCCTCGAGCTTGGGCAGACGCCAGGGCTCCGCTCCGTTCGCGATGTATCCATCGGAGAGCAGGATCACCGGCGTCATGTACTGGACCGCGATGCGCACCGCTTCGATGGCGGTGTCGAACGCGTCGGACGGCGCCGAGGCGGCGATCACGGGGATCGGCGCCTCGCTGTTGCGCCCGAAGACCGCCTGCAGGAGGTCGGCCTGCTCGGTCTTCGTCGGCAGGCCCGTCGAAGGACCGCCGCGCTGGATGTCACAGATCACCAGCGGCAACTCCACCGAGACCGCCAGGCCCATGCCCTCGGTCTTGAGCGCCATCCCCGGGCCCGAGGTCGACGTCACGCCCAGGCACCCGGCGTAGGAGGCGCCCAGCGCGGCGCAGATCGCCGCGATCTCGTCCTCGGCCTGGAAGGTGATGACGCCGAAGTTCTTGTATCCGGCGAGCGTCTCCAGGATCCCCGAGGCGGGCGTGATCGGGTAGGAGCCCAGGAACAGGCGCAGGTCGGCCAGCTTCGCGCCGACGACGAGCCCCATCGCCAGGGCATCGTTGCCCATGATGTTGCGATAGGTTCCCTTGGGCAGGGTCTCGCACGGCGCCACCTCGTAGCGCCCCTGGAAGAGTTCGTGGATGTCGCCGGCGTTGAAGCCGGCCTGCAGGGCGAGCTTGTTCGCCTCCGCGAGCTCCGGTCGCTTGGCGAACTTCTCCTCGAGCCACTTCTGCGTGTTCTCGAGCGGCCGGCTGTAGAGCCAGTACATCAGGCCCAGCGTGTAGAAGTTCTTGCAGCGCTGGACTTCCTTCGAGGAGAGCGTGGTGCCCTTGAGCGCTTCCACCACGCGCTTGTTGATGTCGATCTCGATGACCCGGAAGGCGGAGAGCGTCCCGTCGGACAGCGGGTTCTTGGCCAGGTTCGCCTTCTTGAGGTCGTTCTCGGTGAACTGCCCCGTGTTGACGATCACGACGCCGCCGGGCTTGAGGTCGCCGATGTTGACGATCAGCGCCGCGGGGTTCATCGCGACGAGCACGTCGGGCTGGTCGCCCGGGGTGTGGACGTCGGAGGAGCCGAACCGCACCTGGAAGCCCGACACGCCGGGACGGGTGCCCGCCGGGGCCCGGATCTCGGCCGGGTAGTCCGGGAACGTGGCCAGGTCGTTCCCGATGAGGGCCGAGGTGTGCGTGAACTGGTTGCCCGTGATCTGCATGCCGTCGCCGGAGTCTCCGGCGAAACGGATCACGACTTCCTCCTGATGCTGGAGGGGGAGGTCGGCGCCGGGCTCGTGGGTCTTCTGGGTCATCGGTCCCTCGAAACTGGATTCCTGGGGCTCTGCAGTCGATCCGGGCGGTCTCGAGAATGGACCCTTTCGGGGTTCGACGAATCCGCCAGGGGCTCGCGATTCTGCCACGGGTGGAAGGGGTACGCACCCCCCACCGGGAGGTCCTTGGAGCGAACAAGAGCGTAGACCCTCGGACCCAGGATTCATTCTTCCCTTGGAGGATTCTGCTCCAGGGCGGAGGATGGTAGGGGTGCGACGTTCCTCACCATCGAAAGCTCCTCGTTTCGCCGGCAGCCTGTCCCTCGAGAAGGACTCCGCCACCGCGATCCGCTCGGCGCTCGCCGATCTCGAGGTCCAGCTCGACGGCGAGGCGCCCGACTTCGTGCTCGCCTTCGCCACGCACCATCACGGATCGGCGCTCGAGGACCTCGGGCCGCGCATCGCGCGGACGACGGGCACGCGGACCGTCGCGGGCTGCACGGCGGAGAGCGTGATCGGAGGGTCTCGCGAGGTCGAAGGTCGGCCCGGCCTCTCCCTGTGGGCGGCGCGGCTGCCCGGTGCGGAGGCGCGCTACTTCGAGGTCGACGCCCCCGCCGGCCCCGACGGCGAGCCCCAGTTCAGCGTGTTCCCCCCCATCGGCGAGAAGGAGCGCTCGAGCCTGATCCTGCTCGCCGACCCCTTCACCTTCCCGATCGATCCCTTCCTGCGCGCGTTGAACGAGCGTTTCCCGGGGGTCCCGGCCATGGGCGGCATGGCGAGCGGGGCGATGGGACCGGGCCAGACCCTGTTCTTCACGAGCCAAGGGGTGCGGGACTCCGGGCTCGTCGGCATCGTCCTCGAGGGCGAGATCGAGCTGCGGTCCGTCGTGAGCCAGGGCTGCCGCCCCATCGGGAAGCCCTGGGTGATCACGGACTGCGAGCAGAACCAGATCAAGAAGCTCGGAGGTCGGCCCGCGCTCGAAGTGCTGATGGAGACGTGGGAAGGGCTCCCGGCGGAAGATCAACGTTTGCTCCAGAGCGCGCCCTTCCTGGGACTCGCCATCGATCCCGCGCGGACGTCGTTCTCGCGGGGCGATTTCCTGGTGCGCGGGATCATGGGCCTGCACCAGCGCGAGCGGGCGATCGCCGTGGCCGACTACGTGCGCCGCGGGCAGACGGTGCAGCTCCTCGTGCGCGATGCGGCCTCGGCGGGCGAGGACCTGCGCCTGCTCATGGAGCGCCAGGGCGGCGGAATCCTGCGTCCGGGCGAGGACGGCCGTTCCTCGGGCGCCCTGATCTTCTCCTGCAATGGTCGGGGTTGCCGGATGTTCTCGGAGCCGGACCACGACATCTCGTGCGTGCGCGAGAGCCTGGCGGCGGAGGTCCCGATCGCCGGCTTCTTCGCCGCTGGCGAGATCGGCCCGATCAGCGGACGGAACTTCCTGCACGGATTCACGGCGTCGGTGGCCGTGTTCCGGCCGCGCGCGAGGGCCTGAGCGAGCGTCCTACACACGCCGTCTCTTACTCCCTCTACGATCCTCCTCAGGCCGCACGCGGCGCGAGCAAGGCTTGCAGCTCGGGGTCCTCGAACCGAATGTTCGCGTCGACCCTGTGCTGAAGGTTGGATGCGAGCCTTGCCACGGTGTTTCCGCAGCAACCCTTGTCGAGCAAGAGGCGGATCCACGACTTCGAGAGCTCCATCCGCAAGCGATGACCGACGTGGAGGTCCACGGCTTCCACATACTTCATCCCACCCGGTCCGTCCTGGGGGACGCCCCATAGCCGGAAGGGTTCCCGGCTAGAGAACAGTGAGTCCACGAAGAGGTCCAGATCCGCAAGAGGCTGGGAGAAATGGATCACCATCGCGCTCCCGCTGAGCTCGCGACCACTGTCCGGATTCCCCGACCAGCTCAACATCCTCTGCTCTATGGCTTCCACGAGCCGCCGGTACGTCCCAACGGCCAGGCGCACGAATTCTTGATGGAGGGACAGGGAGTCTCCGGCAGCCGCAAAACAGCCTTCCCGGCTCACGGCCTCTTTGACGTGACCAAAGTCCTCGTCTTCGATGCAGACCGCCACCCGATCGAGGGCGAGCGCTCGAACCCAAGCTGGGTCCTTTCTCACGGAGCTGAGCAACTGGTCGATTCGCGACCCGCCGATCCGAAGTTGAAGCCGGCTGGCCTCCGGTTCGTCAGGAAGGAAGCGTTCTCCGCGGAAGTCGGTACCTGCCCCTAAGGGTCGCCCCTGAGCCAGCAGAGACTCCAGGTGACCTGTGGCCAGCCAAGTCCAATCCACGTCCCGGCGCGTGGTCACCAGACCGCGCAGGAGTGGTCGGGCATCGCTCACCCTGTCCCGCGTATGGAAACTCCAGAAGCGATCCTCGAGATGATCGACCAGGAACTCGACGTGGGGTGCTCGAAACCGGACTAGCTGGAGGTAGGCATCCTCTGTGGGCTCGACGGAGCCGTTTCCGCGGACCATTTCGTGGAGGAACGCCCGCGGCTCCTGGTCGGGGTGGACTTCCAGGACCCACGTCTTGAGCGCCGTCCCTTCACTGAAGCTCTGTTCCAGCTGGCGCCTCATAGGGGAACCTCCACGTCGTCTCCTGCTTCGTCAGTATCGGCCCCTTCTTCCAGTTCGTCCAACAGATCCTCGATGGTCAATTGTCCAGGGGCTTCTTTCGGAGCCCGTGTCGATCTTCTAGCGAGTGCCTGGTACCCCTGGGTCCGACCTCGGGGATCGGAGTCCTCAGGACTCTTGAGAATACGAAGAACGGCGTCTGGGCAAGCCGCGGTACGTTCGATCAGGTGAATGGAGTCGGAGAGTTCGATGGCAAGCGTGCGCGCAGCCTGCTCGAACCGGCGAAGCAGCTTCTGCTGGTGACGCAGTCCCATCAGCCCCAGGTCCGGCACGGCTCTCTCGGCCAACACCCTCACCGAGACTGTACTCTCCCGCCGTGACATGCTCGCGACGATCCCGGGCCGGAGGAGCTCGCGGAACGTCTCGTCGGATGAGCGCTCGTCGACACGAAGATAAGCGGGGGGTGGACCGTCAACCTGAATGGGGACCGAGAACGCCCGTGCGAGCTCCTCATCACGAAACTGCCCTGCCTCCAGCGCCAACCTGTCCGGACCAATCAGGACAAGAGGGAGATCGATGCCTTCCTGGTGAAGCCCCTTCTTGAGGCGCTCACCCTTCTCCCAGAGCCCGAAGAAGCACACGTCCAGGACCGGGCGCACTTCGGATCGCACCGCAATCGCGCCCGAGCGAATAACGGAGGCCGCTTCGACCTTGGTAAGTCGGCAAGCTTGCTCCTGTTCGATGTTTGAGCCCGATTTCGCCTCCATCGCCAAGATGAACTTCCCATCCCCTCGAACGGCAACTGCGTCGAACACGACTGTATCCCGACCGTCGACCTTCACCGGGACTTCCAGCCGGGCAAGGTAGTAGCCCGCCTTCTCGAGTACGGAAGGCCACCCGTCTCCAGACCTGCAGAGGGAGACGAACGCGTTGACCGGAGTGAGGCGCGGTTCCATGGACGTCCGGGAAGCCGTCTGGGATCCTACCCAGCCTGGGAGGTTCTAAGCCAAGGTTGCGGCCTGTCCGGCGATCCTCTCACCCCGCTCGCGGATAGGATTCGAGCCCCCTGCGCGCCGAGCTCGAGCTCCACGCCGTCGACCGCCCCTTCTCCAGCCGCGACCGCATGACCCCCGCGATCACCGAAGACACCCTCGACCGTGACCTCGCCTTCGCCATCGCCGCCGCGCGCACGGCCGGCGAGCGCGCCCTCCACCTGCGGGAGAGCGGCCGCTGGAAGGACAAGGTGCTCGCCGACGTCGGCGACCAGGCCTCCGACGGCTTCCTGCAGGGCTTCGTGCGCGGGCGCTACCCCGACGACGGTCTGCTCTCCGAGGAAACGGTCGACGACGCCGCGCGCCTCGCGAAGACGCGCGCCTGGATCGTCGACCCGCTGGACGGAACGCAGGAATACAGCGAGGGCCGCCACGACTGGGCGGTTCACGTCGCGCTCACGATCGGCGGCGGCTGCGCGCTCGGCGCGGTCGCGCTGCCCGCCTCGAGCCAGGTGCTGTGGGGCGTCGCCCTGCCCGGCAAGGAGCGTGCGGGAGTCGAGGGTCCGGGCGCGCTCCGGCCGGGGACGATCGAGCGCGCGGGGGCGCCGCGGCTGGTCGTCTCGCGCAGCCACACGCCGCCCTGGGTCGAGCGCTTCGCGCGCGAACTCGGGGCCGAGCTCCTGCCCTATGGGAGCGCGGGCTACAAGGTCGCGCGCCTTCTACTAGGAGAGGCGGACGTCTACGTCCACAAGGTCGGGCTCAAGGAGTGGGACACCTGCGCCCCCGAGACCGTGGCACGGGCGCTGGGGTGGCATGTGTCGAAGCTGCGCGGCGAGCCCCACGCCTACAACCAGAAGAATCCCAAGAACCACGAGCTCGTCGTGTGTCGGCCGGCGTGGCGCGAGCGCGTCTTCGCGGCGATCGCCGCGTCGGGCGCGCTCG
>Ga0247727_10004133_pt1 | contig 31112 bp, 16 predicted proteins | sample WisWelCaveWW1625_FD_202498 | JGI IMG/M metagenome (GOLD analysis project Ga0247727, IMG submission 202498) | Biofilm microbial communities from Wishing Well Cave, Virginia, United States - WW16-25 | ecosystem: Environmental > Aquatic > Deep subsurface > Groundwater > Cave microbial mat | place... | reverse complement strand
CAAACCCCGGCGATGCGACACGCCGCATAAACAGCACAGTCGCGAAAATTATGGAACTCCTGTATTCCTACGGAATACAGGGCTAAACCAATCAAAAACCTGTCAACTTTTTCTAGGACGGGTCTAAGTTTACACATTACGAATTACGCCTTACGCATTATCAAAGCATTCTTCAAATAAAGGAACAACGAGTGAAAGCATCTTTGAAGTTCATGCGCGGTTTAGGATTTGGTTTGATCGTTTTTGTTTTTTACGGATGTGCTGGAAGTAAACCTTCGAGAACGGACCGCACGCCTTTGCAAGCCGAGAGCCTGGATGAATCGCCGCAACCGGTCGGCGGTCTGCCGGCGCTGATCGCAGCGATTCGATATCCCGAAGAGGCCGCTAAAAAGAATTTAGAGGGAGTGGCGACGGTTGCCGTGCTCGTCGATGCAGCCGGCCGCGTTGAAGAGACGCGGATAGCCAAGACCTCGGGGCATGGTGTTCTGGATGATGAAGCGCTGATCGCCGTGGCGCGGGTGCGCTGGCAGGCCGGCCGCAAAGACGGCCAAGCCGTAAGTTCCTGGACGACCGTGCCGGTGGAGTTTCGGGTGGAATGAAATTGGGTCGTTTATTGTGCAGAACCAAGAGCAGCGCTTCCTTCGTACTCTTCCACGGAATTTCTCTTGACTTTCTCCTCGGATATTTGCATATACAACACGCCAGAGGCGATATCTTTTGGGGCGAGAACGTCCTCCTACTGCACATCAATTATCGCCCTTAAGCCCCTGCGTACCCTCGCCGTTGTACATGCTCTTACCGCTACCACCGCCTTTTTTGAAATATCCGTGCCACACGGCGCAGAAGGTAGCAAATGCCACATCGAGCAGCGTTGATGGTTACGCGCATCTATTTAATATTAAGGAGGCCCTATATGCTTCACGTATCTTGGCCGTGGCGCAGCGTCGTCGCAGTGAGTCTGCTGTTCCAAACGACATCCGCTCTTGCGCAGACTCCCGATCTCCAACTGGTCGCCCGCAATCTCGTCCAGTCGGCAAAGGTCGCGGTTGGAGACAAGGTGATTATCACCGGGAGTGTACGCGATGCAACGCTCATGGAGCACATCGCTATCGAGGCGATGAAAGCTGGGGGCCAGACACTGATCGCGCTCGCGAGCGAGCAACTGACTCGGCGTTCCTACGATGAAGTGCCGGCGATGTATGATACCCTCGCACCCACACTCGACCTGGCGATCATCAACACGTTCGACGTGCAGATCGCGATCGATGTGGGGGAGACGGAAGGCCTTCTGGCTGGAGTACCGCAGGCACGCCGGACGGCGCGCGCGAAGGCGAATGAGCCCGTCAACGAGGCGTTCTTCCGGCGCAATCTGCGGCTGGTCAATCTCGGTAATGGGCTGTACCCAACCGCAACCCTCGCCCGCCGCCTCGGCATTGAGCAGTCCGCTCTCGCTGCGGCGTTCTGGAAGGGGTCCGGCGTTGCTGCGGAGGCGCTCCGCACGAGGGGTGAAACGCTGCGCAGTTCTTTCGCCAAGGCCAAGAAGGTCACGCTCAGCCACGCCAACGGCACCAACCTCTCCTTCGGTGTCGATACCGGCCGCGGCTTCATCTCCGATGGTGCCATCACGCTTGAGAAGGTGCAGCAAGGCGGTGGAGCGGCGAGCACGTGGCTCCCGGCAGGGGAACTGATTCTCCCGGCCGCCGCGGGCACTGCCGAGGGCAAAGTGGTGATCGACAAGACGCTCTGGGACGGCCAGGAAGTCCGCGGCCTGACGCTCACCTACAGCAAGGGCCGACTCACCGCAATGACCGCCGAATCCAACCTCGCTGGGTTGAAGGCGGCGTACGATGCCGCAGGTGGAGCCAAGGATCAGTTCGGTTACATTGACCTCGGTCTGAATCCGGAGACCATGCTGCCAGTCGGAACCGGCCGAATCATTTGGACTGCTCCCGGAGCAGTCACTGTTGGCCTCGGCGACAATCGCGGCTTCGGCGGAACGAATGCCAGCGACTTCGGCCTCGCGACCCAGATCGGAGGGGCGACGGTGAAGGCGGATAGGACGATCATCATTGAGAACGGCGGCCTCAAGTGACAGTGCGATGAAGAGAGAAAAAGCACTGGCTCCGGCTTTGGCCTGATGCTCTGCGCCATATTGAGCTTCGAGTTAAACTTCAATTAATCGTTAGGTGGCCCGTATAACGGTTTCTGGCCCTTCGACCCCACGATGACTACCGAGAGGGTTAGAGTAAGCCAACGAGTTTTTCTGAACAAATCCTGTTACCTTTAATGGCTGTGGTAATAGGAACGTAACTTTCACCCCAAATGACGAGGAGGAGAACTCCAATGAGAAGAATCATGAAGTTGATCGCCGCAGTTTGTTACGCCGTATTGGCATCGGGCGCGCTTGCGCAGGAGCACTGGACAGAGGGACCTGTCTGGGAGGTGAGCTTCTACCGAACGAAGCCCGGTCTGTTTGACGAGTACATGAAATACGTGCGGACAAACTTCCTGCCACTTTCGGATGAGGTAAAGAAACAGGGTCTGGTTCTTGACCGCAAGGTTTTCGTCAAGGATCCCCAGCACCCCGGAGACTGGGACGTTGCCATCGCTTCGCTTTACCCGAGTTTTGGCAAAGCACTCGACTTCAACCAAGGGAACGAAGATAAGTGGAAGGCTATCCAGGCCAAGCACTACAAGACCGAAGACGAAAAAAAGCAGAAGGAGATCACCGACAAACGCCTTGAGATGCGGGATTTTATTGGCACGCAGTTGGTTCGGGAAGTAAATCTGCGACCTTTACCGTGAGGCGTGAAAGGGCCACCTAACAACTCGCTTCACAGGAAGATAAGCCACGCCGCTTTCCGGTTCGGCGGCATGGCTGAGCTTGAGACCGTAAGTATTCCCTTCTCAACCATTTCACATTTTGGTAAAAGTACAAAATTTCCTCTATTGGCCGGAGTTTCCGCCTTGACAAAACGCTTCCAAAAGGTATCTTTCTTGAAGCGAATTGTTGCGTTGTAGGCAGTTTCCTATGCCCAAGAAGGCACAAAAAGCCCTACAAATCGCTTCACCTAATAAAATAGTCCATCAAACCAAGCAAGCCGGCTTGCTCAATCGTCTTACTCAAATTATTTTTCATCCGAAAATCGATCTGAGGGAGACCATGAGTGCAAAGGAACGTGCTACGATCTCCAGCGCGGTATCGTCAAAATGAACGAGTTGATCATCTGTGGTAGTCCTCCCGATTCGAGGCATTACGTTGGCTGGCGGCTTTGCTGGTGTCCCCAAAATGGTATGAATTCTAACCTGGATTATTCATGAATTGGCTAATTTCTTTAATTTCGACTCAACTCGGAAAACTGAGTTTGTAAAGCCCCTTTACATAAGTTTATGTTTATCTGAGAAATGATTTGAATTTTCAGAAAGTTTATGAATTAACCAGGCTAAGCTTGTTTTTCTGAAGAAAACCATTATGTTTTCGGGTGTTCAAAAATGGGTCGTTTTTTGGACATAGGGAATAATAAGGAGAAAGGGTTGAGGAATAACAACATGAGGACAAGATCGCTGACCGTCTTTGTCATTCTGGTAAACATTATCTCTCTGGCAAACTCGGAAAGCATGGCCGAAGAACGCGGCTTCGAGCGGCAGAACTTTACCGCCACTTTCTACAACTCTGCCGACCTTCTCGATTCCCTGCTGACAACGCCTTACATGACGCGTATCGACTTCCGGCTCGAATGTTTTGGAGAACCCTCGCCCAATCCCGGATGCAAGCTGATTGACGAGCTCACCGACGGTGCTAACTGGAGCGCCCGCTGGCAGGGAACGCTCATCGTCCCGTCCAACGGAGACTACACCTTCAGTTTTTCGCATGTTGACGACGGGGCCCAGCTTATTCTCGATGGAAATGAGATTATGGATAATGGCTGGTACTTCCCGAATCCCGACCAGCGCCCGTCGTCGCAAATCGTGTCGCTCACTGCCGGCGAGCATGACATCATCATTCACTACGAACAGCGCGTTCCGGGCGCCGCATCATTGCAGGTGCGCTGGACAGGCCCCAACTTCGCCGATGAAGTGATTCCGATGGCTGGCCCCCCACCGTTTACCACCAGCTTGTACATGACAAATGAAATCCTCACCGACGATCAGGCAGAACTTGATCACGCAAAACTAAACGAGTTGGGGTGCTTCGCGGCTCTGCAAGTAAGAAATGGCAACGCGCTTGTCATTCTCGATTTTGGGGATCCCGCTAAAATGGCAACTGACAGCGGCAATGTTGAGTACGGCACAATTCTGGTATTTACCGGTCCTTTTATTTCCACTGCTGAGATCTCCAGCGCTGCACAAGATTTTATCAGAGGCTTTCAAGATTGCTCTGCTGAGTTTCCGACCGCCCACTTAACGCTCGCCATCGGCACCAATAATTCAGGAATTGTGTTCAACTCCGGGCAGGATGCCATCGAGCATGGAAAAGCCTGGGGAAACCTGGTAAACGACATTTATGAATGGATCGTAAATGAAGGTTACGCCCGCCGCGTGAGTGTAGCTGCCGCGAGCGATATAGAAAAGTTTGGCAACAGGGATCCAAACATACCGGATGCGGACCGTTGTCGGTTACAGCAGCCGTACGGTCACTGTACTGAGCCGGAGGCTGTCCGCCAATGGCTGGATGAATATTTACAGGCTACCGCGGAGAACAACCTCCACTTCTACAACTATGGCGCCTGTGAGAATTGCAGCTCCGCCTTCCCACTCGAACCGGGTGTGGATGACTGGTACCGTGATGAATATGTCTCTCTCTCATGGGATGCGGAGCCGGGTCGGGTTTATCCCATACCGGAAATCTACGGTCCGTCCGATTTTCATGCCATTCAGTGGCGGAACTTGATGAAATTCGCCCTCGAGCAACGAGACGGTGATGAAGAATATCGGAGTTCAGTCTTTATCCCGGGAACGCTAACCCAGTGCAGAATAATCAATCCGTTCGAAGAACCTGTTGTCTGCACGAATAGCAATACCAATGAGCCAATTACAGGTTGGCAGCAGATGTACGACGCACTTTCGGCGGACACCACCACCGCCTATACGGCGAGCCTGTTGATTTGGTCAACCGACATCATCAATCTGAATGTGTACAAACCAATTGTGGTCTCGGTTGATTTGCCCCCTCACGATACTGCCAGTTCCCATTCGATAGAACTGAGTCAAAATTACCCGAACCCGTTTAACCCTGAAACCGTGATACGGTTTGAGCTGCCGGAAGCATCAGCCGTCCGGTTGACTATTTACAATCTCGTTGGGCAAGCCATAAGGACGCTGGTGAACGAAACGATACCGGCTGGCGTTTACCAGATCACTTGGAACGGCCGCGACGATACCGGCAGGCAAGTCGCAAGCGGAGTTAATCTGTACCGGATTCAGGCCGGTGACTTCAACAGTGTCAAGAAATTGACGCTGCTGCGGTGATGATGGCGTGACTTCCCACGAACTAGAGGTGTATTTAGGAAGAAGTTTCTCATATATTAGGAAGGAAATTGGCTAAGAAAGTGACAGCAAATATAATGTTCGTTTTTGGATCGTTAGGGCTGTAAAAAGTCACGGACACGGTAGCAGCTTAAGATGGTAATCGCAAGAACTAAGGATGCACAGAAGGGTTTGACCCTGCAAGACTAACTATCCACCTTCAAAAGAATAGAGAATGCCCCGGGAAGTCATAATGAACTCGCCAATCTGATCTTGACAAAACGCTTCAGAAAACTTATCTTTCGTAATGCGAATTGTTGCGTTGTAGACAGTTTCCTATGCCCAAGCAGATCGAAAAAACCTACAGGTCGTTTCACCTAATAGAAAATAAAATTGCGCTTCAGGGCTAAAAGTTGAAAGAGTTCGTATTTGTAAATGGCCCTCTCATCGTATCACCTCTCCGCCATCCACCACAATTGTCTGTCCGATTATGTATCCCGCCAGATCTGAGGCGAGAAACAGCATCGTCCCCGCAACTTCTTCGGGCTTGCCCCATCTTCACAGCGGCGCTTCTATAGAAGCGCTAAATTCAAGACTTTCGACGCCGAGCATACCACTACAATTTTGGCCGTAGATCAGGAAACCGCGCAAAAAAATCTTCGAGATTCTTCGGGCGATAAGCGCCATCCTTTTTGTACCGCTCGAGCACTGAGGGATGGAGGGATTCGCTGGTCGGTCCCTTTTCATCATCGGGCTGAACGATGGGGCGAATGAACTTCGGCATCAATAAATAAAAACCCTTTCGCGATTCTTCGCGGCGATGCAGCGGATCGGGCTGCGTGTCGATTGCGTTGAGATCGAGACCGCAGCGACGCGCTTTGTCGATCATCCATTCAAGAGCGATGTCAGAAAGCGCCGTTGACGCATAACCCCCGCCGATATTCGAGTGCACCCCCACAAACCAAGCCTGTTCGAGCGTCTGCGTGCGAGCATGAGCTTGCCCGTGCCACATTGCCGCTTTGAAGTGGCGCCGCTTTTCATCGATGGCCAGTGCTTGATAGGCGAACTCAACCGTTGAGCTGAGAGCCGTGTCATGAAACCTGTTCCGGCGGCTGAGAATTCCATTGAGAAGCAATGGATTGCCGAGCGACCCTACCGTATCCCAAACCCCAATAAACTTGATCCGCGTGACGTCGGAAACCGCATAGGTGCGTCGAAACAGGGTAGCCTCTTTCTCGCGTGGGTGCGTGGATGACCGACCTGACCGATAAAGTCCGAATGCATGGTCGATCATATTCATTGCATCCAAGCGGAGTATTCCGCAACTCCGAATCAAGCCTGCCAAGCTTCTTGCGGTGAATGCGCCGCGACTGAAACCGAACAAAAATAATTCGTCTCCATTTTCATAATTTGCGATGAGGTATCTATACGCATCAAGAACATTTTTGGACAAGCCGCTTCCCGTTGCGCCATCGAAGGCGCGTTTTAGCCAGCTTCCGCTGGTGCCGACGCCCGGATCATAATACACTGACTGCGCGATTCCATCATTCGCCACGGCCTTCATGGCCATGGCAATTTTGACGACGTTCGTGTGGAGTGGAATGCCCTTTTCGGTTTTGTCGGGTGTATTCCACGTTCCATCGCAGCACACGATGATTCGTTTCATATCAAAAACTCCTTCCTCCGTGAATTTTGAAAAATGTGATCTTTGTCTATTCACCGTCTCAATGATTTGGCTGGAACGGAAAAACCGGAAGATACGCGAAAAATCGCCCGGCTCTATTTGCAGAAATCTACTGAAATAGTCAAGCGCAAAAATTTCCCACCTGATTTTTTCCGCATCTATTTGCGTGCGAATGTAAACAGAATTGTTTTTTGCTGAGATGGTTGCTCAGCCTTTGGCCTTCGTGAGGGATTAGGAGTAAACCGCTTACGTTTTTTACCCAACATCCTGAGGGAGGTCCAGATGCAACGGCTTCGTTACGTTCTCGTCCGTGCTGTTCTCGCAGTCCTCGTTTTTCTTGCGCTCGCAGAGAATGCGTTAGCGCAATCGCTCACCCTCAAACAGACTTATGTGAATCCCACACCGGCAAGTGATGCATTCGGTTTTTCTGTCGCCGGCTTGGGGAACAACGTTCTCATTGGGGCGCCGCTTGACGACGCGGGGGCGGGGGCGGTCTACCTCTTCGATGGCGCGACCGGCAGCCTTCTTCAAACTTTTATGAACCCCGGCCCCGATGCGGGCGATCAGTTTGGTTTCTTCGTCGCCGCGGTGGGTAGCAATGTTCTCATCGGCGCTCCATTCGACGACAATGGGGCAACGGACGCAGGCGCGGCTTATCTTTTCGATGGCGCTACCGGCGCCTTGCTCCAGACTTTTTTGAATCCGGCTCCCGTCCTTGGCGATCAGTTTGGTTTTAGGGTTGCCAGTGCCGGCGGCAACGCACTTATTGGCACTCCATTTTCCGACATCAGCGCAAGCGATGATGGGGTGGTCTATCTATTCGACAGCGTCAGCGGGACTTTGCTCCAGACATTTCTTGATCCAACCCCGGCGATTGGTGATCAGTTTGGCGCATCGATTACCGGCGTTGGCTCAAATGTTCTCATCGGCGCTCCATTCGACGATACCGGCGCAAGCGATGCCGGCGCTGCTTATTTGATGGATGGCGCGACCGGCTCGTTGTTGTTGACAATTTTAAATCCAACTCCGGCAATTTCAGATCAATTCGGCAGCGCGGTCGCCGCCTCGGGCAGCACCCTCGCAATTGCCGCTCACCTCGATAACACCGGCGCCACCGACGCCGGCGCAGTTTATCTATTCGACGGCGCCAGCGGCGCATTGCTGCGGACATTCACCAACCCGACCCCGGCAAACGGCGATCAGTTTGGTTTTTCGATCTCGGCAATGGCCGGCAATGTCATCATCGTGGGGGCGAGACAAGATGACACCGGCGCAACCAATGCCGGATCAGCCTACAGCTTCGACGGCAACACCGGCGCGCTTTTGCAAACTTTCAATAACCCAGCGCCGGTTACCGGCGATCAGTTTGGATTTTCGGTCGCTGGCATCGGCAGCAGTATTCTCGTCGGCACGCCTTTGAATGATACTGGAGCAACCAACAGCGGCTCGGCCTATCTTTATGGGCCTTCCAACGCGCCGCCGCTGGCAAACGCCGGGGTCGATCAAACCATCGAAAGTACTTCTCCCGCCGGCGCACAGGTGACGCTCGATGGCTCCGCGTCGAGCGACCCCGATTTGGATGTGCTCACATACACGTGGCACGAAAACAGTGTTATTATTGCCGGACCGACAACCAGCGCCACCTCGGTGGCAACGTTGGGTCTGGGCGTTCACATCATAGAGCTAATAGTGGACGATGGCAACGACGCGAATGACACCGATGAAGTCATTATCACGATCGTTGACACCGCGCCGCCGGTCATCACGTTGAATGGCGCGAACCCACTGACGATCGAATGCCACAGCGGCGCATACACCGATCCCGGCGCGACTGTGACAGATGTGGCCGATCCAACTCCCTCGCTCGTCATCTCCGGCGTTGTCGATGTGAATGTCCCCGGCGCTTACATCGTCACCTTCACCGCTACGGATGCCAGCGGTAATAGTGCTTCGACGACGCGCACGGTGAATGTCATCGACACTACGCCGCCGGTGCTTACGCTGAATGGCGATAACCCGATGACCCTCCAGTGCCATGTGGATTCTTATACCGAACTTGGCGCAACGGTGAGCGACGCGTGCGATGCTGCCGCGACTCTCGTGATCAGTGGAGCAGTCAACGCGAATACAGTTGGAGTTTACACGGTCACCTACACAGTTACGGACGCGAGCGGCAACAGCGCGTCAGCGACGCGCACGGTGAACGTCGTCGACACCTTGCCGCCGGTGATTACGCTGAATGGTGACAACCCGATGACGCTCGAATGCCCCGATTCATACACCGAACCCGGCGCAGTGGTGAGTGACGCGTGCGACCCTTCACCATCTCTTGTTATCAGCGGAAGCGTCAACGCTAATGTTCCGGGAGCCTATGCACTCGCCTACACCGCCACCGATGCGAGCGGAAACAGCGCTTCGACAACGCGGACTGTAAACGTGGAATGTCCTCTGCCACATCCCTTCGTCCTGCTTGCTAGTGTGAGAGTAAAGGTTGACCGCCAGCTTGATTCCGAAGGCGACATCCATTCCAATAACGACATCGAATTCCGCGATGGCAATCCCAGTACCCATACTGGAAATTTGACGGCGGTGGATGACATCACCATAAGAAGTTGCAACACAATCGATGGAAATGTCGCCGCAGGCGATGACGTCACCCGTGAGAATAATGTGACTATCACCGGAACCGTAACCAGCAATGCCCCGGTTGAACCTTACCCCCTCCCCACGTTTTCTTTCACCGCTGGCACAAAAAACGTGACGGTTTATCAATACCAAAGCCTGAGTCTCGCGCCGGGATCTTATCATGATGTCAACGTCGGATATCGCGGAAATTTGGCATTGAACCACAATGGCAGCAGTGGCAAGTATTTCTTTTACGAGCTTGATCTAGATAACTTTGCCAAAATTTCCATAGATGTTTCCAACGGTCCGGTGGAGATCAACATGGTCCGGAAATTCCATTTTGACAAGGACGTGAAGGTCATTATCACGCCTGCCGTTGAAGGCAGTTCAAAGCTGGTGACCTTCAACACAATGGGAACGGAGGACATGCACATCCATGAACGATCAAATGTATCCGGCAGCATCAATGCCCCGAAGGCCGAAGTCATTTTGTATCCAAGCGCCTTCTTTAAGGGTGCAGTGGCTGCCAAAGAAATCACTGTACAATGCAATGCTACATTCCTGCATCATAATTCCAGCAGCTCATCGGTTTCGTCGAAAGTCTCGACCTCGACTGCTGAAGATGTTGAAGAATCTACCGTTGATTCGACAAGCTCATCAACCGGCGAGGAAGTAACAGCGACGACGGTGAAGAGCTATGAACTGGGACAAAACTATCCCAATCCTTTCAATCCCGAAACCGAGATTCGTTTCGCAGTGCCGGAAACCGGCCGGGTTACCGTGAAAATCTTCAACACGCTCGGCGAAGAAATTCGCACGCTCGTCGATGGAGATTATGCTACGGGACTACATGTGGTGCGATGGAATGGGCAAAATTATCGAGGGGAGAAAGTGCCAAGCGGCGTTTATTTCTACCAGATGATCACGCCACGCTTCAAAGAATCGAAGAAGATGCTATTGGCGAAATAAGCGAAGTCGGACTTGGACTTCCTGAGTCGAAGGGTTTTCGAATTGCCGTATGTCCAAGTCCGACTTCGCCCCAATGTCTGCTTTTGCTCGTACTCTTACTCATACTCCCATTCGCTTTTTGAAATTCTGAAAGGCGGGTGAGAGTAGCAGAGTTTTGAAAAAGGGATGAGCGGTAATGCTCATCCCTTTTTTATTTGGTGGAATGCGATTCATCATCGCATTGCGGCGAAAAAAGTTGGCAGGGTTTGATAAGTTTGAAATGTTTCGCTTACGCAATTTTCTACTGAGGCCGGTACAAAGGTTCGTTATTTTTGGAAAGTGCTTTTAGCACATCGGATTTCCCTCGTCAGGGATGGCGAAAAACCATTCTGTTTTTCACATCAAAACCTGAGGAGGTCAAGATGCAACGTCTTCGCTACGTGCCCACCTTTGTTTTAGCCACGGTTCTCACTGTGATTGCGCTGTCTCAGCATGTCTTCGCGCAATCGCTTATCCTCAAGCAGACTTACCTGAGCCCGACTCCAGCATCTGGTGATGCATTTGGATTTTCAGTTGCCGGCTTGGGGAATGATGTTATCATTGGGGAGCCACTTGACGACGCGGGGGCGATGGATGCAGGGGCGGTTTACCTCTTTCGACGGCACGACCGGCAGTCTTCTTCAAACTTTCCTGAACCCTGACCCCGGTGCCGGTGATCAGTTCGGTTTCTTCGTCGCTGCGGTGGGCAGTAATGTTCTCATCGGCGCGCCGTTCGACGACAGCGGGGCCACGGATGCAGGCTCGGCTTACCTTTTTGACGGCGCGACCGGCGGCTTGCTTCAGACTTTTTCTAATCCCACCCCGGCCATCGGTGATCAATTCGGTTTCAGAGTTTCAGCCGTTGGTGCTAACGCTTTGATCGGCGCGCCTCTTGATGACACCGCTGCAACCAATGCTGGCGCTGCCTATCTTTATGGATTGTCGAATCAGCCGCCGGTGGCAGATGCGGGGCCTGATCAAACTCTCGAATGCGCCTCGCATATCGGCACCTCGGTTACGCTTGATGGCTCAGCGTCGAGCGATCCTGATCTGAACACACTCACTTACACGTGGCGAGAAGGCAGCACGATAATTGCCGGGCCGACAACGAGCGCCATTTCGGTTGTGACTTTGGGTCTGGGCGTCCACACCATCGAGCTGACCGTCGACGATGGCAACGGCGCAGATGACACCGATGAAGTCATTATCACAATCGTTGACACCGCGCCGCCGGTCATCACATTGAATGGCGCGAACCCGCTCACCGTCGAATGCCATAGCGGCGCTTATGTCGATCCGGGCGCGACGGTGACGGATGTGTGTGATCCAGCTCCGTCGCTCGTCATCTCTGGCGTCGTCGATGTGAATATTCCCGGCTCTTACATCGTTACGTTCAGCGTCTCGGATGCCAGCGGCAATGGCGCTTCGACGACGCGCACGGTGAATGTCGTCGACACCACGCCACCGGTGATTACTTTGAACGGCAACAACCCGATGACGGTCGAATGCCATATCGGTTCATACGCCGAGCCGGGGGCAACCGTGGGCGAAGTATGCGATTCTGCGCCAACGCTGGTCATCACCGGAAGTGTGAATGCGAATGCCTTGGGCGCCTACACGATCATCTACACGGCTACCGACGCCAGCAGCAACAGCTCTTCAACGACCAGAACAGTAAATGTGGTTGACACCACGCCGCCAACCATCACGCTTAACGGCGCGAATCCAATGACGCTGGAATGCCATGGCAGTGTTTATAGCGAGTCTGGCGCAACCGCCAGTGATGCGTGCGATCCGGTTCCAACACTTGCCATCAGCGGAACGGTGGACGTGAATGTCGTTGGAGCTTATACTGTCACCTATACCGCGACGGATGCCAGCGGGAACAGCGCTTCAACAACGCGGACCGTCGATGTTGTTGACACGACGCCGCCGGTGATCACGCTGCTGCCGGAAATCACTCTGTGGCCGCCATTTCATCAGTATCAAACGATCAACCTGGCACAGTGTGTGGCGAGCGTGAGCGATGGCTGCGCCGGTAGCATCCCGGTGAACGACGTTGTCATCACTTCTGTAAGCAGCGATGAGCCGGAGGACGCGCCGGGAGGTTTTTGTATTGTTTTCCATCACATCCACATTTGCCTCACCGGCGATGGCTCGACGACCAACGACATCGTTATCGCCCCTGACTGCAAATCCACTAATCTCCGAGTTGAACGGGCTTTGCCCGGCAATGGTCGCGTCTACACCATTAATTTGAGTGTGAGCGATCCCAGCGGCAATGTTGCAACAGCCGCGTGCAAGGTTTCGGTGCCATTGCTGTTCGTGCCGAATAGCTGCCTGCCCCCGCCGGTGGATAACGGGCCGAATTACACGGTGACCAGCTCGTGCGGAAGCTCTTCATTCACGAGAGTAAACGGCGCCGATGCAACTGAAGAAAAAGCGGCTGAGCAAACGCAGGCTGCCGAGGAAAATACCGCGGCTACGGAGGCGCCAATTCTTCCCGACGGTTTTGCGCTGCTGCAAAACTATCCCAATCCGTTCAATCCTACTACGAAAATTGCTTTCGAGTTGCCGGAAGCCACCCAAGTGACGGTGAGAATCTTCAACAGCCTCGGCGAACAAATTCGCACACTGGCCGATGGGCAGTACGCTGCAGGCCGGCACGAGATGAACTGGAATGGGGATGACGATCAGGGCGCAAAAATGTCAAGCGGCGTTTACTTCTACCAAATGATCACTCCAACGTTTAGAGAATCGAAGCGAATGCTGTTGGCAAAATAGACTTGATGTTTGATGTTTGATGCTGGCTGCTTCTTGCTCGTACTCATACTCCTACTCTTACTCGCTTTTTTGAAATTCTAAAAAGGCGACTGAGCGAAGGAATAGGAGATGAGCATCAAGCATCCAGCATCGAGCATCATTTCTCCCAAACCATTTTCCCGCCTACCACTGTCATCATCACTTTTGCGTTTTGAATCTGTTCAGGATCAATCGAAAAAATATCATCATAGAGCATGATGAAATCCGCCCATCTGCCGGTTTGCAGCGCGCCTTTTTCTTTTTCGGCAAATTCCGCATAAGCATTGTTCACGGTATAGCAACGCACTGCCTTTTCGACGGTAATTTTTCGCTCCGGCGCCCAGCCTTCGGGATGCCGGTCGGCTCACCGGTTTTGTGAGCTTTGACAATGACCCCGCCGGAGGGCGCGCGTGCATCGATGTTGATTTGTGCCAGCTTCAAGGCCATAGCGCTTGACAAACAAGTGTCGCGGAAATGCCCTGATCATCCAATAGGAGTCGAGGAAGATCATTTAAACAATCTTCAATTTCTTAATTTTTTTTAACCATATACTCTGACGCACAAACAATTGTGGGTACGTTTGCCTTGAAGACTTTTCGCAGGAGAATGGCAATGCTTCGAAAAAAATCAGTAGCGGCCGGTTAAATCTGAAATCGCGATTTTTGATCAGGTAACTTCTTTAATCTATTGGAGCTGACTTAGCGTCTGAAGCTGAAATCGGAGATGCCAAGAAAAGCCATGAAAGCCGCGCCAAATCTATGGTTTCAGAGTGAGTCACCAATTTTAACCGGACATTTCTGGAAAAAATGACTATTCGTGTAGTCCGAGTAAAAATGATTGCAATCCAACTTCGTTGTTGTTATCTTAATGTCGAACAATAGCCGTGTCGAATTGAGGTTGCAGCGCATCTCTCACCAATGGATCGTCAGTACGCGAATAGTTGCGCGTCGAACCTCAGAGTAAATTCCTTACCGGGAAAAAATTATCGCTCTTACAAACGCAGTATAGCCTTCTGTAGGCTGCCGAACTATACAAGATGCCGGCAGGCACTGGTTTTATACATGAGTCTTTAGGCAAGCTTCATCGGAATACCTGAGCAAACACATCGTTCTCATCCTTGAATCTGCAGCTTTGGAGAGGGGAGCATGGTCAGGAAAACATCGGTAGGGGCTTACTCTTCGGCAGCCGCTTTTGAGCGCACACAAGTACCTCGCCCGTCTTTTCGAGCGCTCCATAAAACCGCGCCACGGAAAGCCGGGACGTCTTCCCGCCAAACCCATACCGTCTCTCCCGCTGCAAAACATTTTACCATCTATCGCTTTCGAATGATGAGCCGGGATTCAAGAAATTGTCGCGTTGCGGCATGGAGCAACCGGAACGGATTCGAGCTTATACAAGCATACCATTTTCAAACGGCGCATCGTGCCTTCATTTTCAAACAGGTTTCCTCCAGGACAACGTTGGGAAGATGGGTGATTGCATAAATGGAAAAACTGGTTGAGCGTCTCCGCGAGACGCAAGCGCAGGCAAAGCTGGTCGGAAATGCCCCGGCATTTCTAAAAGCGATCCAACATTTGCCGGCCGTGGCGAAGAGTGAAGCCGCGGTGTTGATCATTGGCGAAACGGGTACAGGGAAGGAACTTGTAGCCAGAGCGATTCACTACTTGAGTGAAAGAGCCGCTTTGCCGTATGTGGCGGTGAACTGCGGCTCTCATCCGGATACGCTCTTTGTGGATGAGTTCTTCGGGCACGAGCGAGGCGCCTTCACGGATGCACACACCCGGAGGCATGGTCTCATTGCCCAGGCGGAAAAGGGCACTCTCTTTCTCGACGAGATCGAAGCGTTGACGCCCAAAGCGCAAGTCAGCCTCCTTCGTGTGCTGCAAGATAAAAGATATCGCGCCATCGGATCGAGCTTCGAGCAACAAGCCGATGTGCGCATCGTGGCGGCGACCAACGCGAATCTCGAAGAGCTTGTGCAAGCCGGGAGCTTTCGTGCTGATTTGTATTATCGTCTCAGTGTCTTCATCATCAATCCACCCCCTCTTCGCAATCGTAAAAGTGACATTATTCCGCTGGTACGCCATTTTCTGCAAAAGCATGCCCCGGCCAATCGAGCAACGCCGTACCTCTCTCCGGAGGTCTGTGAGGCACTGCCCTCATACGACTGGCCGGGAAATGTCAGGCAGCTCGAGAATGCCGTCATCCGCGCTATTCATCTAAGCCAAAGTAATGAGATCAAGATCGAAGATCTCGGGATTCCTTCCATTACAGCGAAACAACACGACACTCCCTCCAACAATTCTCCTGAATCACTCTCGTTTAAGGAGATGAAGCAAAAGGCGATCGAGAGTTTTGAGGTGGACTTTCTCAATCGTCTTATGCAGGAGCACCGCGGCAATGTAACTCATGCGGCGCTTGCATCCGGCAAAGAACGGCGTGATCTCGGCAAGATGCTCAAGAAATATCGGATCGATCCAAAGCGCTTTGACCGTCGCATAAGCCGGTCGAATTCCAATAACGGTCGTAAAACAACTTATGATATCGGTGATTTTGCGGGTTTAGATTCAAACAAGGATGGGTGATATTTAACCCGGATATCTTACTGCCGACTAAACAATATTTAACGCAATATTTTTAAGACGATGAAATGGGTAGTTATTGACCCACCTGCATAGCCTCTCCCCCGAAACTATCGAAAAACAGCCCGCCCCAACCAAGATTAACCTGGTCATATATTTGCAAAATCCAAAACCATTATCGAATTCTTCTAGCCCCAGCACCTTTTGATTCTTTTACTTGCATCGTCAGCAGTGATTATCATCTCGCACGTCAGCAGTTGATTCTTCTCCTTGAGCCATCATCTGTGATTCTTCTTCCTGGTCATCATCTTTTGGAAGAAAGGGCTTGACAGTGGATAACCCATCGAATCCCAAAAAGGATAAACTCCGGCACGAAAAAGAAATGACCGAAGCCATCCTTGAATATCTGAAAGAGCATCCTCGAGCTTCGGATACCTTGGAGGGGATTGCCGAGTGGTGGATCATGCGCCGGCAGGTGCGTGTCGAGATCAAGACACTCCAGAAAGTTTTACGTCAATTAATAAAAAGCGAGCTCTTGGAAAAAATTGGCGAAGGCAAGGAAGCGATTTATCATCTGAAAGCCGGGGAAGACGTACCGCCTGGATCTGCAAATGAGTTTTAAAAACCGGCAACGGGCAAGAAACAAAAGGAGCGCAACGAACACCTTTTGGTTCATTCAACGCAGCCATTTGAATACACTGTTGAACCATGGATGCAACGAGAACGTTTTGGTCACCGAAGAGCGAAGCCCATTTGAGGGCAGCGCCTGCCAGCGCAAACACTATGCAGCCGGGGTGCGCACGCTCGTCTTGTGGAATAGTGACATCAATGAAGAGCAACTCGCCGAGTTGGTGAAGATTCGCCGGGAAGTACGGAGGCTGGATAGAGGCGCCCACGTGTTCAGCGACCTGTACCGTCTGACCGAGCCTGTCAAGCCGCTCGAAGTTGAATCATGAAGGAAGCTCTCGTAAAAAGCCGGAAACCGTCCGGGCCGTTACTTTTTAACTACAGAGCATTTGAGGTTATGTGCGGTTTTTATAACCATACGACCCGGACGATAGCTTTTTACTAATTGCACATAAATGAAAGCCGCGAGCAAACGGAAGACGATGCTTGAATCGAGTGCCGGTCAAGCTGTCCCGGAATCCGTAGCAAATCTTCTTCAGATTCAATACAGCGACATTGCGTAGGCGAGCTTCGTTCGACAAGCGACACCCATCTGAGGAGTGCGAGGAATGAACATGCAATTGAGGAGTGCGAGGGATGAACATGCAATTTGAAAAATTGAAACCGTTGGGTCTTTTTCTGGCAGTCTTTTTTCTACTGCCAAGCAAAACGTTTGCGCAAACGGAAGCCTCGATGGTCACGATCTCGGTGACCGGCGGAACAACTCCGACGTTCACGTGGACTCCCGATAGCGCGATTGGAAAACTCATCGTCGAGGAGGGGGAGCAGGAACTTTGGGGCTCCGAGACCGAGGGCACGAATATCTATCAGTCGCCGATCCGGTACGGGGTTCACCCGCCCGGAGTTTTGGAAGAAGAGCTGGAAAAACTGGCAAATCCTCTGATCGCGGGCCATACTTATAAAGTCTCGCTGTTTCGTTGGATCAGTTTTGAACCTGAAAGCCTTCAAGTCGTTGGCGCGCAAGAATTCACGCCTACCGTTGATGCCGCAGAAGAAGAGGCCGGACCCATTGCCGGCATAAAACCCACGCTGCGAGTTGGTGCGCTGTCGCCAGAGTTCGAATTTGATGGAATGATGGACGGGCGGGCTTTGTGGGCGGCGACCGACTCTATTGCCAATCTCATCACCATCGAACCGGAAGAAGGCGGCGCTCCCGCAGGACGCACGGTCGTCAAAGTGCTTGCCGGTCCCAAAGAAATTGTTGTAGGTGTACGCTGTTATGACGATGAACCGAATGGCATCGTCGCTTTTTCCAAGGCGCGTGACGTTGCGTTCGAGGATGAATATCAGGAAGATCATGTTGTGATCGTGTTCGATACCTTCCAAGACGGCCGTTCCGGTTACGTGTTTTCGGTTAATCCCAACGGCGCGCGTTCCGATGGTCTGGTGATCGAACAGGGTGAAGATGTGAACGGCGAATGGGATACGATTTGGGAGGCCAAAACCTCGCGCGATGACGCCGGCTGGTCTGCCGAGATTCGCATTCCGATCAAAAGTCTCAGTTTCAAAAAAGACCTGACCGAATGGGGTTTCAACGTGCAACGCCGCGTGCAGCGCCTGCAAGAAACCAGTCGCTGGTCGAGCGCCAAGCGCGACTACGAGATTTATCAAACCAGCCGCGCCGGAATCCTGACCGATTTGCCAAAGTTCGATCTCGGCGTCGGATTGAGCATTCGCCCTGCACTCGTCGGCAGAGCGCGCAAGCCCGGGCCCGGAGAAGACAGAGAGTACGACAGCGACTTCAGTTTCGACGTCACCCAAAAACTGGGGTCTAATTTTTTGTCGGCGTTGACGGTGAATACTGATTTTGCCGAGACCGAAGTGGATGTCCGACAAATCAACTTGAGCCGCTTCCCGGTCTTCTTCCCGGAGAAACGCAGCTTCTTCTTGGAAGGGGCGGATATTTTCGAGTTCGGCTTGGGCCTGGACGAAGATAATCTGCTGCCGTTCTTTAGCCGGCGCATCGGCCTCTTTGGGGACTCTGAATCAGATCAATCGCCGATCCCCATCAATGTTGGGGGTAAAATCAACGGCCGGCTCGGCAACACCAATTTGGGCGCGCTGGTCGCCAACACCCGGAAAGTAGAAGAGTTTGCAGCGACGGAAGATACCACCATCGAAGTCGAGCAAGCGACGATGGGAGTGCTGCGCCTCAAACAAAATGTGTTGGAGGAATCTTCGTTGGGCATGCTCGCCACTTTCGGCGATCAACAAGGCCGCGCCGACAGTTGGTCGGCCGGCGTGGACTTCACCTACCGCACCTCAGACTTCATGGATGAAAAGACGCTGTTGATCGGCATGTGGGGCTTGATCAACAATCGCGAGGATTTGGAGGGCGACAAATCCGCCTATGGACTCAAAATCGATTACCCCAATGATTTGTTTGACGTCAGTTTCTCTTCCATACGCATCGGCCCAGGCTTCGATCCCTCGCTGGGCTTTGTGCCCCGCCGGAACATTCACCTGTGGGATTTCACCGGCGATTACAAGCCACGGCCGAACTGGTCATTGGTGCGGCAGATGACCCACGAATTCTCCTTCAGGCTGTTTAACAAATGGAATAATTCCGCCTGGGAAAGTTATGAGATGATCATCAAGCCGCTCGACTGGCTCTTCGAGAGCGGCGATCGATTCGCCGCCGGCATTCTTCCGCAGGGCGACCGGCCGCCGGAGGTTTTTGAGCTTGCCAATGATGTGGACATTCCCACCGGTTCTTATGAGTGGACGCGATACTTCCTGGAAGCAAGCACGGCGCAAAAGCGCATGTTCAGCGCCCAAGTCCGCTGGGAAACCGGCAATTATTATAACGGTGATTTAAATACCATCGAAGGAATACTGGCGTTGAAACCCTCGTCTTTTCTGACCCTGGAGTTCACCGCAGAACGCAATACCGGCAAGGCGATTGCGATCGATGAAGAAGAAGAAACATTGACTGAAACGGATTTCACCGAGGAATTGTTCGGCGTGCGGTTCCTACTGAATTTTTCTGCCAATTTGCAATTGAGTAGTCTGACGCAATACGACACCCAGAGCCGGGAGCTTGGCACCAACAACAAGCTGCGCTGGACGTTTAATCCGCTCGGCGATCTCTTTCTTGTCTACAATCACAATATGGTGCGCAGAATAGGCGACAATCACTGGGAGTTCGTCTCCAGCGAATTGCCGGTGAAGATTCAGTATGCCTGGCGGTTTTAACTTAACTGGATTAATGGATCATTGGATTACTGGATTGATGGAATTTTTAGAGTGATGGATTACTGGGTTATTGAAATAATGGAAGTCCCAATGATCCAACAATCCAACATTCCTTTAATCCGATAAGTCGGCCTATAACTTCAAACAAAGAGAGGTAGCGAAATCATGAAATCAGTATGCCGTTTCAGTGAGCTTACGTCGAGCCGCAGTTTCAGCCGGAAAGCCTTGGCTATTGCCTCGCCATTTTTGGTGATATTCGTCGTTTTCACTTACCTCGAGCTGTCTATCGGCTGCGCCAAGGCGCAGGAAAATAAAACTGACAATAAGGCCGCGAGTAAGCCAGAGACTATGGCAGATAATAAAACCGCGGAGAAAAAGTTCGAGGACTTCGACCCCAACAGCTTCGCTCGGCCGACTCAGATCGACAACGAATGGATGCCCCTGAAACCGGGAACGCGGTACATCTATGAAGGCACCACGGTCGAGGATGATGGCACGGTCGTGCCGCATAAAGTTGTGATCAACGTCACCGATATGACCAAGGTGATCGGCGGCATTCGCTCAGTGGTTACGTGGGATCTGGACTACGGCGACGGCGAGTTGGTCGAGGCCGAGTTGGCTTTCTTTGCGCAGGACAACGACCGCAACGTCTGGCGTATGGGCGAATACCCCGAGGAATATGAGGATGAGGGAACTTTCGTTGCAGCGCCAACCTGGATCCACGGCCTTGAAGAGGCGAGAGCGGGGATCATGATGAAGGGAAAGCCGCAGCTTGGTACGCCCAGCTACGCCCAAGGATGGGGGCCGGTGGTCGACTGGACGGATCGAGGGCAAGTGGATCAAATGGGTCAGAAGATCACTGTCCCCGCTGGTAGCTATGAGGACGTTCTGGTGATCGCCGAGACCAGCGCGTCGGAACCGGATGCGCAACAACTCAAATATTACGCCAGCGGTGTGGGCAATGTTAACGTCGGTTGGAGAGGGGCGGGAGAAAAAACGAAAGAGGTGTTGGAGTTGACCAAAGTCGAGCAACTCGACGCCAAGGCCATGGCCGAGGTTCGCGCCAGCGCGCTGAAAATGGAAAAGCACGCCTATGAGGTCAGCAAGAACGTGTACGCGCACACGCCGCCGTTGGAGCCTATGAAAAGCGCCGATGGCAAATAGGCGCTCAGCGATCAAGCTTAGAATAAAACTCTGAAAGTCCATGCTCGAATGCGCTCCCCACGGATAGATGAAGCCCACAGATAAAGCGTTTCATCAGTGAGTTTCTTCAATCCGTGGGAAGTCAGCAGGGCTTCAGTTATTTGTTTAATCCTAAACTGTGCGATTCAACTGCGTAATCGTAACGAACAACTGCACTCGGGCAATGGCCCGCATGTTGATTGCAAAATCGCTAAACGCCGAAGGTGTGAAATGTTTATAGTCTTGGCATACTCCTCAATAACCCAAAATCCCGTAGGGATGAAATATAGGCATACTAAATTCTTATGTCACCCTTACAGGGTTTGAAGGATGAGGTGGCGCTTCTATTATAAACATCGCACCCCGATGGGGTTGACAAATCTCAAACATACTAAGGAATTGCCAACCAACGAACCAAAGTCATCAGACGACGATGCGATTGACCTTCTAAGAGAGAATCGCTCAGTTTAGGTTAATGAAAAACCGAGAGTCAGTCAGTTTTTGAAATTCTAAAAAATAAGCACGGACTGATCCACTATAATAATACACAAAAAAAGAACTGAGTTGTCATAGCTTTGTAAACAACTTGCAAAATAAGTGTCAAATGAAAATAACTCACTAAGATTAGGATCTAACAAAACGGGTTGGAATAAACCGTAGTATCACCACACCAAGGGAGGTTGGATATGATGCGTTGGATCGTTGGGTCGAGCTTGAGGCTTCGACTCGTGATGGCTGCAATTGCGGCGTTGCTGATGATTTTCGGCTTCACGCAGCTTCGCCACACGCCGGTGGATGCCTTGCCGGAATTCGCGCGGCCGTATGTGGAAGTTCAAGCCGAGGCTCTCGGGCTTTCGGCTCAGGAAGTTGAAGCCTTAGTCACCACGCCCCTGGAAGCGGATTTGCTCAACGGCGTGGCGTGGGTGGATGAGATTCGCTCCGAGTCCATCTCCGGGATGTCGTCCATCGTTCTCGTGTTCGAGAAAGGGGTCGACATTATGCAAGCCCGGCAAATGGTGCAAGAGCGGCTGATCGCCATTCACGCGTTGCCCAACGTGTCGACGCCGCCGATGATGCTCAATCCCATGGCCTCGACCAGCAGGGTTATGGCGATTGGGCTGACGTCAAGCAAGTTGTCACTGATCGATATGTCCGTGCTTGCCCGTTGGACGATCAAGCCCCGGTTGATGGGTCTGCCCGGCGTGGCCAATGTCTCCATCTGGGGCCAGCGCGAGCGCCAGTTGCAAGTCCTGGTCGATCCGGCAAAGTTGCGCGCTGAAGGTGTCACGCTGCTGGATGTCATCAAAACCGCGGGCAACGCGTTGTGGGCCTCGCCCTTGAGCTTTTTGGAAGCCTCGTCGCCCGGCGTCGGCGGATGGATCGATACCCCCAACCAGAGACTCAGCATCCAACATTTTCTGCCCATTTCAAAGCCGGAAGAGTTGGCGCAAGTGACTGTTGAAGGCGCGCCCTCGAAGCGCTTGGGTGACGTTGCGAACGTGGTGGAAAATCATCAACCTCTCATTGGCGATGCCATCGTCAACGACGGTCCCGCGCTCACGCTGGTCATCGAAAAATTTCCCTGGGCCAATACTGCGGATGTGACGCGTGAAGTGGAAACGGCGCTCGACGCGCTTCGTCCCGGCCTCTCCGGCATGGAGTTGGATCCCTCGCTCTTTCGTCCGGCCACCTTTCTGGAGTTAGCTGTCAACAACCTCACCTCGGCTCTCATCGTCGGCGGGGTTTTGATGATCGTAGCGCTCTTTGCTTTTCTGTTCAATTGGCGCACCGCGTTGGTTAGCAGCGTCGCGGTTCTCGTGTCCGTGATTGCAGCCGGCACCGTGCTCCATGTGCGCGGAACGGAAGTCAATATGATCATCATCGCCGGGCTGATGATCGCCCTTGGCGCTATGATCGACGACGCGATCGTTGACGTCGGAAATATCCTGCGGCGTCTCCGCCAGGTGCGTGAAGAAGGCAATGGCAAGCCCGCGGCGACTATCATTTTCAATGCCGTGCTCGAGATGCGCAGCCCGCTGCTCTACGCCACGGTAATCATGGCCATGGCTGTGATACCGGTCATGTTCCTGGAAGGCGTGTCCGGCGCTTTTTGGCAGCCGCTCGCCACCTCTTATATGCTGGCGCTGGCCGCTTCCTTCGTCACCGCGCTGGCCCTCACCCCGGCGCTGAGTTTGATGTTGCTGCGCAATATTTCACCTCAGGCCGGCGACTCTCCGCTCATGGGCATGCTACGTGGCCTCTACAACGGGCTTTTCGGATGGGCCGCTCGCGCCCCTCGTCCGGCCTTCGTCGCCGTCTGTGCGCTCTTCGTTATCGGTCTTATATCCCTGCCGTTCCTCCGTCAGGAATCACTGCTACCGGACTTCAAAGAAACGGATTTATTGGTGCGTTGGGAAGGCAGTTCCAGCGCCTCTCATCCGGCGATGAGCCGTATTACTACGCTGGCCACCCGCGAGCTGCGCGCCATTCCGGGTGTCAGCAACGTCAGTGGTCAAGTGGGTCGCGCCATTACTTCGGACAAGCGATCCAACATCAATGCCGGCGAGTTGTGGGTCAGCATCAATCCTTCGGCTGATTATGAAGCGACCGTAGCCGCAGTGAAACAAGCAATCTCCGGTTATGCCGGTTTGTCCCCCGAAGTTTTGACCTATACGGAAGCAAAAATCCGTGAAGAGCTTTCGGGCACGAGTGAATCTTTTGTCGTGCGCGTTTACGGCGAGGAGATGGACGTCATCCGCAAAAAAGCGGAGGAGGTTCAGAGTGTCCTCGCGAAGATCGGCGGGGTCACGGATGCGAAGGTCGAATATCCGGACGAAATGCCGACATTGGAAATCGAAGTCAACCTCGAGAACATCAAAAAGTACGGCCTCAAGCCGGGTGATATCCGTCGCGCGGCCACCACATTGGTGGGAGGTATTTTAGTCGGCAGTCTTTACGAAGAACAGAAAGTGTTCGAAGTGATGGTGTTTGGCACGCCTGAAATCCGCCACAGTGTTTCCAGTATTCAAGAGCTTTTGATTGCAACGCCCTCTGGCAATACTGTGCCCTTGAAAGAGGTGGCGAGCGTGCGCATCGTGCCCTCAGTCACGGTGATCAATCGCGATGCCGTGGCGCGCCGCATGGACGTGACCGCCAACGTGCGTGGACGCGATCTCGCCTCGTTTGCGGCCGAGGTCGAAAAGGGCATCCGGCAAATCGACTTTCCGCTGGAGTATCGCGCCGAGTTGTTGGGCGCATACGCGGAGCGTCTCGCGGCGCAAGAACGCGTGACTGCTTTTGCGATTGCGGCTGCCATCGGGATATTGCTCATTATGCAAGTGTTCTTCAAAAGTTGGCGCTTGGCGACTGCCATGTTCGTGACCTTGCCAACAGCCGTGGTCGGCGTTGCGCTGGCCGCAATCATAACCGGCGGCGGCCTGCTCTCATTCGGCTCGATCGTAGGGTTCATCGCCGTATTGGGAATTGCCGTACGCAATGGCATGACGCTGATTAGCCGTTATCGGCACCTCGAGCAGCAGAACGGCAAATCCTTTGGCGCCGAGATTGTTCAGCGCGGTACCCAAGAACAGTCTGCTTCGATCTTGATGACGGCGGTCACGACCGCACTGGTCTTTTTGCCGTTGGCGCTTTTCGGCAACGTCGCCGGCCTCGAGATCATGCAGCCCATGGCCGTTGTGGTTCTGGGCGGCTTGATCACTGCAACGATATTCACCCTGGCCGGCGTACCGGCCATATACTTGCTCTTTGGCGCCAAGCGTGAAGATGACCTCGACCTTCCGGTCACGGTCGTCACCGAAGAAGAAATGCGCGAGGCCGTCTCCGGATTTCGCGAGACGGGAAAAGCCGAGCCGGCGATGTGAGCGGGCGAAATTATCATTTCTGAACTCATCTCATAAATCCCCTTCTCTTAAAAAAGAGAAGAGGACTTTCGGCCCGACCGAGCTTGTCGAGGTCAGAGCCTCAAACCAACTCTCCCCTTCTCTTCTTAAGAGAAGGGGGCAGGGGGATGAGTTCACAAAAGCATGAACCTAAATTTGCAACCAAAAGGAACAGGAGGCAGCAATGCGGTACATGAATCGTTTGATGATTGCGGCGCTGGTCAGCGCCGGACTGCAACTTACGGCATGCCAAAAACAGCATGCCGCGCACCAAGCCGAGCATCCCGCCGAAATCGAAAAAATCGATGGGTCGGAGCTTAGCCGGGTGACTCTAACCGAGAAGGCCATGCAACGGATCGATCTCAAAACCGATCAGGTCCGTGAAGCGACGGTGAAACGGTCAACGTCGCCGCGCCGGGTCGTTCCCTATTCTTCGTTGATATACGACACACAGGGCCAGACCTGGGTATACACCAGTCCCCAAGCTCGCACCTTTGTCAGGAGTAAAGTCGACATCGACTATATTGAAGGTGATCTTGCCGTTCTGAACGACGGCCCGCCTACCGGCACGGTCGTCGCGTCGGTGGCAGTGGCGGAGTTGTACGGCGCCGAGTTCAAGGTTGGGCATTAACTGGATGCTGGTCGCTGGATGCTGGATGCTGATTGCTCCTACTCATACTCTTACTCCTACTCGCTTTTAGGATTTTGAAAGGCGAGTAAGAGTACGAGAAAGAGTATGAGTAAGAGCCTCGAGCACCCAGCGACTTCTGCTTCTCAAACCGAAAATAACTGCTTTTAAGAAAACCCAAGCAGAGAGGTTTGCTATGATGCGTTGGATTCTCGGATCGAGCCTGAAATTTCGCTTCCTGGTGATCGCGATCGCGGCGGGAATGATGTACTTCGGCATCGGGCAACTTGCCAAAATGCCGGTAGACGTCTTTCCCGAGTTCGCGCCGCCACTGGTGGAAATTCAAACTATAAGTCTCGGGCTTCCCGCTGCTGAAGTGGAAAACCTGGTGACCATTCCGTTGGAGCAGGCGCTCGCCGGCGTGCCCGGACTGGACGTGATGCGCTCCAAATCGGTTCCCGATTTGTCGCAGGTCAAAATGATCTTCGAGCCGGGCACGGACCTGCTGCGGGCGCGGCAGATGGTGCAAGAGCGCGTGCAACTGGTCGTGCCGACGCTGCCCACTTGGGCCGCGCCGCCGGTCATGTTGCCGCCTCTGTCGGCGACCAGCCGGTGCATGAAGATTGGCATTTCCTCGAAAACCCGCTCGGTGATCGATCTGTCGATGATCACCTATTGGACGATCCGGCAGCGCTTGTTGCGCGTGCCCGGCGTCGCCAATGTCGCCATCTGGGGCGAGCGCATTCAGATGATGCAAGTGAATGTCGTGCCGGAATTATTGAAGAAGCACGAGGTGACGCTGGATGAGGTCATGGAGGCCACCTCCGGTGCCCTGGACGTGGGTTTGTTGCAGTTTGTCGATGCTCATGTTATTGGCACCGGCGGATGGGTCGAGACCCCTAATCAAAGGCTTCCTATCCGGCACATTCTGCCCATGGTCTATAAGTCGGACGAAGTGAAGCCGGACGCGATGGCCAATGTGGTCGTTGCGGTCAGAAACGGCAAGTCCCTGTTGTTGAAAGACGTGGCCGAGGTCGTGATCGATCATCAGCCCATGGTAGGCGAAGGCATTGTTAACGACGGTATCGGCCTGATGTGCATCGTGGAAAAATTCCCCTGGGGCAACACGCTGCAAGTCACCAAAGGCGTGGAAGAAGCGATCGCGTCATTAAAACCCGGCCTTCCCGATGTCGACATTGACACCTCCATCTTCCGGCCCGCGACCTTCATCGAGATGTCGATCGACAATCTCTCCATGGCGCTGCTCCTCGGTTGTATTCTCGTAGTTCTGATTCTCGGCGCCTTTCTTTTCGAGTGGCGCACCGCGTTGATCAGCGTCGTGGCGATCCCGTTGTCTTTGATGGCGGCCATGCTCGTGCTCTACCTCAAGGGAGTGACGATCAATACGATGATTTTGGCCGGGCTGGTCATCGCCGTCGGTGTCGTCGTCGATGACGCGATCATCGACATCGAAAACATCATGCGGCGTTTGCGCCAGTATCGCAAAGAGGGCAGTTCGAAGTCCACGGCAAGAATTATTCTTGAAGGCTCGCTCGAAGTGCGCGGCGCCATCATCTACGCCACGCTGATCGATGCGATGACGTTGTTGCCGGTCTTCTTCATGCAAGGTCTGTCCGGCGCATTTTTTAAGCCGCTCGCCCTCGCTTATGCGCTGGCAGTGTTGGCCTCCTTGTTGGTCGCTTTGACGGTCACACCGGCGATGGCCTATATTCTCTTGCGCAAGGCGCCGCTCGATCATCGCGCGTCTCCGATCGTACCATGGCTGCAGCGCGCCTACGAGAAAGTTCTTGCCCGCATTATCCGTACGCCGCGCCCGGCGTTCATCGCTGTCGGCATCATCTTCTTGATCGGTATCTTGATATGGCCCCGCCTCGGGCATACGCTGCTGCCTTCGTTCAAAGAAAGAGACTTCCTGATGCACTGGCTGACCAAGCCCGGCACCTCGTGGCCGGAAATGCAGCGGATCAGCATCCAGAGCGCCAAGGAGTTGCTCGCCATTCCCGGCGTTCAGAACCTCGGCTCCCACATCGGGCAAGCGCTGGTCATGGACGAGGTGGTCGGAATGTACTTTGCCGAACACTGGGTCAGCGTCGATCCGAAGGTGGACTATGACGAGACTCTGGAAAAAATTCAGACGGTGGTTGACGGCTACCCCGGCATCTATCGCGATGTGCAGACCTATCTGAAAGAAAGAATCCGGGAAGTGTTAACCGGATCTTCTGAAGCCATCGTGGTGCGCACTTATGGCTACGACCTCGACACGCTCCGTAACCGGGCGGATAAGATAAAGGAAACCCTCACCGGAATCCCCGGCATCGTTGATTTGCACGTGGAATTTCATGAGAAGATCCCACAGATTCAAGTCAAGGTTGACCTCGAAAAGGCGCAAAAGCATGGCCTCAAACCCGGCGACGTGCGCCGCGCCGCTGCCGTGATGATGTCCGGCGAAGAAGTTGGTGACATTCACATCGGCAACCGGACCTACGATGTGAATGTGTGGAGCGTCCCGTCCGCGCGCGGCAATCTGACTGATATTCGTGAGATGCTCATCGACAAACCGGGCGGTGGTCACGTGCAATTGCAGGAGGTGGCCGACATCAGCGTCGCGCCAACGCCGAATGTCGTGCAACACGAAAATCACAAGCGTCGTTTGGACGTGCGCGCCAACGTGAAAGGACGCGCGCTCGGAGCCGTCGTGGCCGACGTCGAAACCCGCCTCAAGACCGTCGAGTTCCCACTTGGGTACTTCCCGGAAGTGGTCGGAGAGTACAAGGAGCGCCAGGCTGCCCAAGCGAGCATGCTCTCTTTTTCGATGCTTGCGGCGCTCGGGGTTTTCATCTTCCTGTTCACGGCCTTCAAGAACGGACGTTTGGCGATTCTCTCTTTCCTGACCTTGCCTTCAGCGCTCGTGGGCGGAGTGCTGGCGGTGTACCTGAGTGACGGCAACGTCTCGCTCGGTTCGCTCGTGGGATTTCTCACGGTGTTGGGAATTGCGGCGCGCAACGGCATTATGATGATCAATCACTTTCAGCATCTCGAGAAGTATGAAGGTGAAACCTTTGGTTCCGGCCTCGTTTTGCGTGGCGCGCGCGAACGGCTTTCGCCGATCTTGATGACAACGTTAGCAACAGGACTCGCCCTCGTGCCTTTGGTGGTTGCCGGCAGTCTTCCCGGCCATGAGATCGAGCATCCGCTGGCCGTCGTCGTCCTGGGTGGATTGGTCACTTCGACCTTGCTCAACTTGTTCATCGTGCCCAGCTTGTACTTGCGGTTTGGGAGGTCAAGCCTGAGCCCAGCTTAAGCAACTCATTGACCGGGCGCTACAAATTCTGGCGATTTCTTGAGAACAAATAAACGTAGCGACCGGTCAATTTCGGAATGACAGTTTTTATGTTTTCATACAGTAAGGAACGGGAGGATTGTTATGCATTATCGACGTCCGATCAACATTCTGCTGCTCGCGTTGGCGCTTTTGATGGTTTCGTCTGCGGGCAGCGTACAAGCGCAAACCGATCCATTAAATTTCACCGGTGATTTCCGTTTGCGGCACGAAAGAACGACCAAGCAAGAACCCGGCGCACGGCCCGATATTCGGGATCCTCGCAATCGTGAAGTCGTGCGCTTTCGATTCGGCATGAGCAAAAGGATCAACGGATTGTTTAATTTCGGCGCGCGGTTGGCGACCGGTTCGCCGGATGACCCCAACACGACCGATATTACGCTGGGTGATTTTGTCAATGATCTCACCATCAGCCTGGATCGCGTTTATATGGAAATGACCTACAAAAATCTTTTCCTCACCGGCGGTAAATTCGCGAATCCCTTTCGCACCACCGAGCTGCTCTGGGACGGGGATGTGAATCTTCAAGGCTTCGCCGCGAGCTACACTTTTTCAGCCTCTCAGAAAATAATTCCAAAGCTCACCGGGGTGTATTATGTCATCGATGAGCAAACGGCCAATTCCGATAGCTATATGCTGGGTGGACAGATGCAGTTGGCCATCAACGCGGGCTCGAATTTGAGCCTGACGTTGGCGGGCGCTTATTACGATTACAGCATCAACAGCTTGACTCATGCAGACGCTCCTGGTGATGCCCAGGGTGATACGCGGAGCAATTTCTTGACTCCCGATGGCAAAGCCTACCTCTCGGACTTCGATTTGATCGATGTCATCGCCATGGTCGACTATCGCGGGTTTGGCGAACGTTTCCCGGTTCGGCTCGTTGGCGATGTTGTGAAGAACAACGGCGCCGCCCGAGGGGAGGAAGCAGGCTTTGCAATCGACCTTTATGTCGGAAAGATCTCGAAAAAGAAGGACTGGCGATTTCAATATGGCTATGCGCTGGCAGAGAACGACGCCGTTTTCGCTGCCTTCTCTCACGACAACACCACCATCGCCAGCAATTATGAGCAGCATACGCTGGGCGTCGATTTTGTCGCTGTTGAAAACACGGTACTCAACGTGACGTTGTATCATTATCGCCGCCATGATTTCCCCTTGCCCAATAGCTTTGAGAATGATTTTTTCACACGCCTTCGGTTGAATGCGTTGGTGAGTTTTTAACAGGATATTGAAAAGTCGCTAAAGCAGCCTTTGCGAGCGCGGCTCGACCGAGACTTCGATGAGCTTAGTCGAGTCGCGCTCACGCCGAAGTCATCGAAGCAATCTCGTCAACGATGTGTTTCAAGTACAATTGGATTATTAAAAGAAGCAAATCGTCTGGACGCTGTGCGCGCCGGGACGGTTTGTTTTGCAATGAAGCGAACGCATGAACTAACGAGCCCTTGACCAGCTTTTATGCATTCTCCGAACAAACCAACCCGCATCAATTCCGGAATCGATGGGGCATGACTCCGGCGCGGGCATTGTGGAAGAAAACACCGTGCCGTCAGTTTACAAGTAATTCACAATAATCCAACATATTCATGACACAGTCCAGTTGCTTTTTTCTTACATTAAATTTATAAAACAATTGAAGCAAAAAACAATTTCTTTTGTGTGCAAACAAATAGTTTGTGCCATGAATGAGTGAGCACGTCATTGAGGAGGGTTGCGTCCATGGTTGAAAGTAATAATTCCAAAGCACCGCACTCCGAAAACGAGGTGTTGTTGGCCAAAGATCTGCGCAAATCCTACGGCCCCAGAGAGGCACTCAAGGGTTTATCATTCTCCTTGAAGGCCGGACGTATTCTGGGCTTTCTTGGTCCCAATGGCGCGGGGAAAACAACGGCCATTCGCATCCTCACCACGATTCTGGAGCCTGATTCGGGCCACTTCATCGTGAACGGCATCAGTTCCGAAAATCCTGAGGAGCTCCGCCGCAAGATCGGCGTGCTGCCGGAGAGCTTGGGAT